>Ga0209367_1003998_pt1 | contig 20222 bp, 9 predicted proteins | sample WorMetLIZISLAND2_FD_187412 | JGI IMG/M metagenome (GOLD analysis project Ga0209367, IMG submission 187412) | Marine gutless worms symbiont microbial communities from Max Planck institute for Marine Microbiology, Germany - Olavius geniculatus... ...
CGGAAACGAGATGCGAAAAGGCGCCGCTAGCGGCGCCTTTTCGCATCTCGTTTCCGCGGCGCTGTTCGCTCGCCGTTAAACGGTCGCCGACTTGCCGCGCTGTTCGCACAAGTTTCTTAACGGTGGTTGGCGACATAGGCCTGCTTCCAGTTTTGCAACGAGCGCGCCCAAATTATATTGCGTGACGCTATTTCATGCACAGGCAATTTACATGTATAAGTGAATATCTTTGTACCAGCCTGCACGTTTCAGTTGCACCCGCGTCCCAAAGCATAGATGTAAAAAACGTAAAAACGTTTTTTTATTCTTGCCACTTTTTTAACGTTTTTTTAACGTCTTTTATTTTGCTCAACGTTTTTTATTTTAAAAAAATGTGCATTGAAAATCTTATGAAAAGCTTTGTGAAGCACTTTTGGGACCACAGAAACGAATTAATAAGTCATCGTGATGTAGTTTACTTAGTTAGTCTAAATACACTAAATAAAATGTTTTAAACTAGTATATTTAGTTAGTTTAATGCTGTTGTCTTATGACCATACAGCTGAATTGAAATTACATGAAGTTCTCTCTATCTAAACTATAATTCCAGGTATACTGCACTTACAACATTAGGCATTAGGCAAAAAGTTGAACACATTATGGCCAACGTTTTTTATTCAGCGTTTTTAAACGTTTTTTTTTTTAAATTTTTCCTGGAACGTTTTTACATCTATGTCCCAAAGGGACCGAATCTGCCACTGTTTCACAGCAATAAATGACATGGACGGCAGAGACTTGTAATGCTTAGCGCTATTTAGTGTTTCCGTCCATTGGCCGCGAGTAAAGGGCACTGGCTTCATGCATCAATTTTGTGAGATCATTTGCTTGATTTCCGAATATGATGAAAGCCTTTACTCGTACGTGCACGTGACGCATTCTACTTAGGTTGTGTCTACATACAAAACAAAATATTTTTAGATGTTGTTGGCAAATGATTTATGTTTATTTTAAGTGTAACCGCCTTCTATTTCTAGCTGCGAGCTGTCATACTAAAATACTAAAATGTTTTAAACGTTTTTCCAACAGTTTCAGTGTAAAACATTTTGACAAAATGGGTTAGATGTATAGTAGCACGTAAAATGAAACAAAAACGTGCACGGTATTTCTGAAGATGTTTTTTTTGTTTTATGTCCAGCATCCCTTACGTAGCCTGTAGGAACTTTTTTTCGGAGCATCTCAGTTGTGAACCCGCGTATATTATGTCTTATAGTCTCTCTGCCATTCTGACAGTTTTTACGCGCGTCTTAGCCATCGCAGTTCTGTCCGTCCGTCCATCCGTCCGTCCGTCACACGGGTGGATCAGTCAAAAACGGTGCAAGCTAGGATTACCAAATTTTCACATCGGCTGCCCGGAAGACTCTAGTTTCAGGAACTGTAAAGCTTTTCCATAAATTCGACGGGGGTCACCCCGATCGAGGGCGCTAAATGCGATTTTTGGCCAATAAGTCACTGTGTCTCAATAATGGTGCCAGATAGGGCTTAGGTTACTATTAATCACTAATAGGAAGTCGTACACTGGCTCTCGATTGCCACCGAATTCAATAATCTTGGGTGACCTTGATTTTTTTTTGGCGATTTTGGGTTGCGAGACAGTTTTCAAGAGCGAATTGCGCTGAAACCAATTGAGATGGAGAAGCTGCTTATGAAATTTTCAGCATTGAACGTAGATTTCGACAGTCCAGGTCTCGATTTTTTAGCTTAAGGAAACCTGCGCACAAGGGCATCAAAAAGCGGTACCCCCGTAAAAGTCGATCGTTATTTTACCGTTGTTGGCCAGTCTTTCGTGAAAACAGATGGAGATAGACTGACAGTTTGCGAACAGGAACATTTGTGAACAGGAACTGCTATAGGCTTTCGCGCGTCTCGTGAGCCCTAGCTCAAATTTCTTGTTTTTGTATAAATACAACTTGTATAAGCTCTGTCGGTGGCGGAGTGTACTGAGTGGCCTGGTGCAGCGCTGCGCAGTTGTTTAACAGCTCCGTGCGTTCATGTGGTGTTTCCGTTGAGTCGTAAACGTCTCGTTCAGGTCACCGGATGAAGGGTCACGTGGTGTGTATGTATCAGTCCACTCGCACTCGCAGATCTGCATAGAAATCTGTTCAAATTGCCGTCGTATTTCCAGTCGGTCTATACCGGCCTGTGTGTATTCACGAGCGCCCGCAGGAAGGTGTATTGGACTGCATTTACACGGGCGGATACCCTAGATTTTTACGTCAGGAATTTTTCGGCGACTTCATGCCATTGCAATAATTAACGCGTGTTTTATACCGTCGTGATTTTTTTGCTCCGATGTCACTTGATGAGGTCAATGCTGTAAAGTACAAATTCACGCAGTTTTTGTACTGTGCTGTGAAATACGGTGCAGAAGTTCTTAGTTATTCTGGAGGCTCCTGCAGACTCTGACATCTGAGCCGCTCTGCAGAAATTCTGCTGACACGTTGTTCGTGTGTTGCCACAAACTACAGGCCTCGCAGTGCCGCTACTCCACGAAATTTTTCCTGCGGTCGTTGCTTTGCCCTTTAAGGCTTTTATGAGTCGTATTCTTTTTCGGATTTAATAGCTTAATACGTTTGATGGGTCTACGGCCCGTATACAAGACACGCGAGCACTGCGTATGTGTCAGCATGATGTAGGATAGAGTACAGCATTGGATTCTCATTTTTGTCGCTACAGCATCTCCTTGTTTTTACGCTTTGTGGTGTCCGCGGGTTTCAGAGCGGTCGTTCACAAGGCACTGAAGAGTTTCTGTGAATAGTAGTAATTGATTATGTCGGCGGCAAATGCTTGCCGTTGTTCGATATATCCGGCACCGATCGTCGGCCATGTCACTGTAATATCCCCGCTTCCGGTGTTGTAAACACTAAACAGTACAGCCTAGTCAATCCGGTCTGCTAGGCTATATGCATCGCTTGCATCCTTGATCACCGGTCAACAGCTGGAGCGGGACGATTTCACAGAAAACTTTAACATTGCATTAGCCGCTTGCCAGCGGAAACGCTATACAGCGATGTCGTAGGTAGTATGTAGTGAAGTCGTCGATTTCTTAGCGTGGTGAATTATAAGGCCTAATAGCCCGTTGTATCTGCTATCATTTCCGCTGCCGCGATATTGCGCACTGGTCAGTAGCTCGAAGGGACACTGAATTTGGTCACATTCTCTGCGCCTACAAGATGCGATAAAACGGAAGCGGTTTTAGTTCTGTTCTAGTTTTATCAGACATTATGCGGCGGGAACATCTTGGGACAGTGAATGACTGATAATTTTTGGAGGCCAAAAGGTCAGATGTCGAGATCCCCACGCGATCATGGATCCAGTGGATGGTTCTATGCGGAACTCAGCATTGTGTTTCGAATTTCTGATTATAGCTTTCCTTTGTCTTTATTTTAAACGTCCTCGATGCTTGGTCGCATGCTTGTCTGTCGCTGGTTTTCTGGAGCAGTTGTGTTGTGCCAATCCAAGTCCGGTCCATGGCATGATCAGTGTTTGAATTGTGAAAAATTAGCTGGGGTGTAGAACTTTTCGATGGTCGAAGCCCGACCAAAATTGTGACGTGAATGTATATAGTATATAGCTAACCCCCCAGTACATAATTTGACAGTGTGTTAGGGGGTTGAGAAAACGGGCGTTGATGGCTCGCCGGTAATAACTGACAAAATTCAGTCGTCAATCTGTGATTCCTCTGATGCACATGTCAAAGGTGTTCTAGTCCCCATTTCCTCCAGATCCATTCGCTTAAGCCTAGGCCTAATTCTCTTACTCGCGTACGGCTGTGGTTAGGGTTAGAGCTAGAGTTAGTTACTTCCGCCAAGGAGGTTATGTTTTTGCCGGTTTTTGTTTCTTTGTCTGTGTGTGTGTACAAGATAACTCAAAAAGTTATGGACGGATCTTTCTGAAATTTTGAGCGTATGTCGGGCATTGCATAAGCTACAAGTGATTAAATGTTGGGGGTGGTCCGGCAGGAATCCTGGATTCTGGATCACTTTGAAATTTTCGTTACCATTGCGTTAAAGGGGGCATAAGCGGAACCGCTGCAAAACCGAAGACGGTGACGCCACCTGGCGAATAGCATTGCCTTGGCGGGGGTACCTACGGGCTACGACTGCTATCTAGTTTTAGGATTTGATTTAGGCATTAGGCGAAATGCACGAGGATGAGTGTGGGGTTATGGGCCGTGTGACGTGGCGGCGTATGCTGTCGATGCGGAAGGTAGGGACCTCGATGGTTTTCACTGCTGGTTAGCGTCGGTCGGTCGTGAACAGCTGCTCTGCCGCGTCGATCAGCTGAAGCGACGTAGTACGCCGGTTGTAATACAGTAGTAGTGTTTGTTGTTGATGCCTGACTCTGTACTGACGAACGGTGCAGTCAAGACGCCTACATAATAACTGTCTGCCGGCGGTGACGCGCCTGTTGCTCGTCGCTTAGCCGCCGCTGTCTGTTTACTGCGCTGTTCAAACCACAACCGACTTGTTTCGACTGACAGCCGACCGATCAGTCGTAACCCGTTACGAGCGCAACTCCGCGTGTCACTACCCTCCTAGCCACACTGCTTGGTCGCCAGCTTAACTCAGCCTGGCCAACCCTGCGTGGTTGCGTGCAGTGGGTGCATTGCCGGCGAAAGCTGGAGCGTTAGCAGTCACACAGCGTGCTGCACTAGTCCCGTAGCCGTGGTCTCGAAGTGTAAACTGGTATCTGCCTAAAGGCTAAGGAAACGTAGATCAACGCTGCCCCATGGGTCTTGTGGCTTAGGCAGGACGTTAGGTTTTGGACCGTTAGGTCGAGTTTTTGGCATGATGTGTCGTCTGTTTGTCTGTCGTCGTCGTCGTTGTTTGTAAAGCATGTATTGTGCCTAAACCGTACGTCGTAGGGATAGGCGAATGCGATGGTGCGGTAGGATAGGGCGATGACGAGTTCCTATAAGCTGTCAATTGTAATTATGTGCCTATCTGCAGCCGTTTGGCCGCAATTTTGAATGCATAGTTGCTGCCTGCAGCCAGTCACCCACGTGCGCCGAATAACCGTACCGTTGACTATAGTGTTCGATATCTCAGCGTTACCATAGCATGTATGGCACTGTACTACCGGGTATGTCAGGGAAATCATTTTCTTGCCACGAACGGGTCAGACGCTGGTCTTAGGAAATAGGCGATACGGTCGACCCGCCCTAGCGACAGCTGGGCTTCTTTTTTAATGTTCACGATTGTCGATAATTTTATGTACAGTGTCCTGTGTTATCGTGTCCGGTGCTCCAGGCCTTGGTCACAATGTCTCGGTCTGTCGCTGTATAGATTCAACGTCGGGACCGCCAAAACTTATAGGGTTAATATGTTCAGTGATATCAGCAGCGTCGTCAGTTAAAAAACGGTTGAGGGCAAGAACTGGCAATTTTCCGACATAAGCTGCAGTTTCAGAGAGGAACTATGGTCGCTCAGAATTTCATTTTTTTCACACAAATTTAAAATTTTCTAGAAATGAAGGACTGGTATTTTTGAGAAAATTTTCCAACAAAAAGAAAATTTCACCGAGGCTAAAATTTAATTAGGGGGCTGAGTGCTCGTTTCGAGTGTTTCCAACTCCATCCAGTAATTTTTGTCGTTCTTAGTTCCGGTAGAATTTTCTGACCATTCATTCTATTCATTAGAGTCATGGTTGAGTATACAAGTGACGATTCAGTCGTCGACTTAAGCCTAAGGACGCTCGCACAAGTGTGACAAAATACAATAAACTGAAATTTAAAAAAACAAAAGCAAACGCTTTCGTCGTCGACTCCGTTTACTGTTTAAACGTGGCGCTAAAAACTTGCAAAGAAGTCATATTTCATTGCAGGAGATTGCGTGTTCTTTGTTGAGAGAACACAATAATTTGCGAGTACCAATACGTCTCTGTGGATGGGAGCTGCACCATTGCGTGCTCATGACGCCAGTATCCGCCAGCAGCAGCGAGGGGCTCAGTGAGTGAACGAACGTCGACGAGGAATTCTGTTTTGTTGTCTTTTTTGTTACGTTAGTCAAATTCCGGCGAGCGAGCCAGCTAGCGCGTGGCTCGACTAAGCTACCACCGGCACGGCGTCATGGCCAGGTGTCTGTTCGTTACACGTCGGGCACACGCGCCTCTCTTCACGCATTAGGCCTATGCTTTCGGTTATAGTGAAACTTTCTTTTTGTTTACGCCCAACTAATTACAGCGAGTTGTGGCGTCGTGCGTTGGCGGCGGCAGTTAGGTTGTTTCCATGCAAAGGGCGTGCAGACGATTGGTGTCACGCCATTGTTCCCTGAGTCGTGACAATTTTCGGCATTAAACGTAGATTTTAGCAGTCCAAGTTCCGGCCCTTTAAGTTCAAGGAGGCCGGCGCAGGCGGGCGTCAAAGACAGCAACCTCCCTAAAAAGTGGTTGTTTTACCGCAGTCATCTCGTGTAGCGTGAAAACGGTTGCAGATAGGCACATACATGCTGCTTATCATAACAAGCAATAGTGACAAGCTTTTTATTGGTGTCAACGTCGATGACCTTGAATAACCTTGAACCCTCAAAATAGTGAATTTTTTGCGATTTTCGGCTGCGACACACATCTTCAGAGTGAATTGCGCCGAAATGGCTGGAGATGGACCTGGACAACTTGCGTATGACATTTTAGCATAGAACGTACATTTTTATGAATCTAAGTTTCGATCTCTTAAATTCAAGGAGTCTTCCATACGGAGGCCTCAAATTTATGTACTCTTTCAAGATGTGTTAATATCTTATTGCTGTAGGCCTACACTGATTGCCAAAGTGGCAAGACCGCTGCTATCGCGCGTCACGTGAGCTTTTCTCAAATTTCTTGTTTCCATAGCCTACGTATAGTACGTAATCCAGCATATCGACAGCGGGACAGCCTATTGTCGCTGCGAATGAGACTATTGGAGCACTCTATCAGTTAGTTAGAACAGTACGGTATAAATCTGTCGGTAATACGTCAGTATGTAACTCGGCTGAAACTATCAGTGCTGTGATTGATAATGATGAGGCAAAGACGCCCAGTGTTATCTTTCCGTTATCAGCTGCCCCACTATACATCTACTACAGAAATCGACGTAGGCCTATGCCGCTGCGAGATTATTGCAGAGATGGGCTTTTGGCTTTTAATAATTCGAGTAGATTTAAAGCGGATTATTTGGATAATATGTTCCCAGCTATAGCGTGATCGCACTGCATGGCGCGTAAGTTAGCGCAGTGTACTAGTGTAATGTAGTGTTATTAGTCCGGGCGGACTCACGTTGGGCTTTGCCCCAAATTTCTAGTTGTTGTATATTTTAGAAGTTTTTGTTTGTTATTTAAACTGATTCTTTCAGGTCGCGTCCATTCGAGATACATTTTATTGATCTTAATTTAACGTAGGAGTAAAACGAGACAAAGTATACGACTGCAGAAAGTAGGCTGATGATGAAGCATTTCGGTTTGCTCGTTGTATTGTTGGATGCGCTCGAATAATAATCTGATTTCAGTGATTTTGTATATGAATTGTGCATCTCCAAGTCGTATTGTATCCACGGCTGGCGTGCGGTCGGTTGCTGTGGGAAAGCGGCGATGTATTCCCGACGCCCATATATCACGTGACATGGCACGTGACTTCCGCCTCGCCGTTCGGCCGCGCAATTATATCTGGACGTCATAAAATCGTGTGTACGTCGATTTGTCTGGCGTGCGCCTACCGGGTCTGCGCGTGCTGATGACTTACTGCCTTATCCACGTCGTTCTGCAGTCCGCGCTCCATGCAACCCCGATAAGTATCCGCATATCCTCTCGACTGAATTTCACTGGCACTGTTCCCGAGTTCTTTAGTTCGAGTCATCGTAAGTTCGTAACGCGGTTCAGTCATGGGCGTGATTCATGGTTGAGTGGTCATGTACTGTACAGTGAACTATTGCCAGCGCTGCTGCCGTGCACTGCTGCAACCGCATCATCTGCCTTGAAGCTGAAGATGACTCGCAGTTACGCCGTCTCAACCACATACATGACGGGAAAGAAATAAAGGCTGGCGCGTAAAAAGTGAACACTCATTCTTTACGTAGCCTGTAATTTGCTCAGCCGTGGTTGCCGAAACGATCAGCCTCGTTACTTGTGTTTCAGACTTAGAGGGTGTTTACACGATCAAGCAAACTTCCAGCAAAGTTCCAGCAAACGTCCAGCTGACCTGATGGAACCCCGCCGCCTATCAGCTGCACGGGCTAAGCCGTATAGTAGGCGGGCCTAGGCTTAACCCACAGCTGATAGGCCTACGTGTTATATAGGCTTTCCAATATTCCTGGATATTTTATTTTATTGTATTACATATCTGTTTTTCTGTCTGGCTAGGCTTAGTTTTGTACTGACTTATTGTCGAATTAAAGTGGTCATTAATATTTACTGCGGGCTCTGACTGCTTTCTAGTTAAATTTGTGGTTACAACCCGCCCGTCCTCCTAATTATTATAGAACTTCCAGCTAGCTGGATGAATGCTTTATTGTGTAAACACCCCATTAGTGCTTAACCGCGGTCGCGCTAAAAATTTAGTTGACTAGGCCTACTGTCGATATGTTACGTTCGCTTTCCACAAAATGTACGCACGTTAAAGTGGCATTAGCCTTGTGTAGAATCCGGCATCGGCTTTTATTCGTTAACATACGAACATATAGAAACTTGCAAAACACAATTTGCATAAAACTGGAATGTTCCGCTTTATATTGCGCCACCGTGTGTACAAGTATTCAATGCATCTGACGCAGCGTATACAGGGTGCTCATCGTTAAGGCGTGCCAGAGCGTTGCATCACTCTTCATATAGCCTACTGCTAGGCTACACGTAGTCGCTGTACTCAGCCAGGCCCGCCTTACAGCTGCAAACAGTTACACTTTTCGCAACGAAAACAACAACAAGTTTGTTGTAACAGCAAAGATCTGGAATTGAATCAGGAACAACTTGCCAGTCCAGTTATCTCAAGAGATCCAACGCTTTTTATTGACACTTTTAGACGCAGGGATGGGGTCCGCGAGGACAGAATAAATCGTGGCCGAGCTTACATCGCGATTCGCGACTCGGCGACAAAAACGACAAAGTGAGAAAACGAAGGTGAGAAAAACCAGGTGGTGGGCGCAGCTTGCGCCTAGTGAAAAATATGGGGGAAGTTTTGTTAAGGCTGTAGATCGAAACTTCCCCTCTATTTTTGCACTGAGCAGTCAACACCCTTAACAAAACTCTCCCAAATTTCTCACTGGGCAACGAGAGGGCGGTGAGGGAACGCGGAGGGAAAGGGGGATAAAGCATAAGGAACGGGAGTATAGAGAAAAGGGGAAGAGAAAAGGAACGGATAGAGGGGGATGCAGGGAGAAAAAGGAGCCCGAAGGGGGGACTTGAGCCTGATGTCGATTCTAGATTTGGGGGGGGGATAAAATCCACTGCTAAGTTACGAAAGTATTAAAGAAAATCTATGGCTCATGCAGGCGAATTCGATATATTGCATTTGCATTTGTTATCGCCAATCCAAAGTTTAATCCTACAGAGATCAGGAGGCAGCTGTTAAATTTCAGCCACTCATTTTTGTAATCTCTTTCGCGGCAGGTTAACGCGATTGCGATTATCATCTGTCAGTTCGCGGAATTGCGCTGCATGCGTGCAGTAATGATAGCGTGTCATCGTCTGTCATGCGACGAATGCACGTATTACTGCAAGCCGATAAGCCGGCGGATTCCAGGCATATCAAATGCGCCGCGGCGGCCGCCGATGAGCACAGATAATCTGTCAGCACCGTGCACTATTACTAGAAGTGGGCTACTGGCAATACACCCGGCTGCGGCGCTCTGTCCGTACGTGCGTCTGTGCGTAGATCCAGCCGGCGACCGTTATTAACGTAAACCAGATGATATCGCCGTCGTCGTCGTCTTCTGGGCGTCTCTGCACTTTTTTCCCATCGCCAGCAGGTTTATTTGAATGAGCGCAGTGCACAAGTCGACACTCCCCTTCGTCGACTGTTTACCAGGAAATCGACCCCCTCCTCACTACTACCCCGCTCCGCTCGCCATCATCAACGTTGCAGCACGCGTTATCATGAGGTCCGGAGTGACCACGGCGGGCGGGAAGTTGGGCGGCGAAGGGCGGCGTGGTTGATCGCGTGAGAATTTCTGCCGCAGACCGCCGCGAAATCTCGCCCAACTGGTAGGCCTACGGCTCGCGACCTCGTCGTCATCGCCCGACTGATCCCATTCACTGTCCGCACCGCCGCCTGGCGAGTGCTGTCCGCACTACGAGGCTTCCTCGCACGCGCTCCCGTGAGAAAGACTTCTATAGACCCGAGCGTCCTCGTGCCGCGCTGCACTTCGGGCCCGAATGCTGACCAGTGCCACCCACAACACACGGCTTCACTGCTACGTCCTGGGAGCTTGAGACAATCTCTTCCATAATTCTCATACACATCACAGACGAGGAGTTGCATCATTCTGCATGAAAGATCACACGGAGATAGTTTACAGCATCACAAATATGCATTTCATCTGTACGTGCAGTTTTCCGTTGCTGGGTTGGGCACAGGTTCACTTTGGAAACGATTGCGCTTGGTCACACACTCGTGACTAAATTTATTAATTCCTTCTGCCCCAAGGCTCCAGTTGCGCTGACAAACTTTTTCTTTTAGTTTTATAATGGAAGATTTACTCCAGGATTTATATTGTGTACGAGTGTAGACGATTTAGGCCCGCTGTAGCGAAGGTCTACAACACCACCACCACACCACACCACTACGACCACCACTACCAGAGCCGGTCGAAGGGCCCCCCGTAACCCGGTCAGGGGAAGGGGGGCTCACGTATGATCAGGGGCCTCATATTACGTAGGGGAAAAAATTCTAGCTTTTCTAAAATGCATTCAAAATATAAAATAAGCAAACATGTGGAAATTTTATCCAAAATCGACAAGTTTATTACCTTTTATTATTGTACAGTAGGCTAATCTGTGACGTAAAACACTGTGGCCTATTAAACTTTATTTTTGTGCTAAAACAATACAAATTGCGTGTGATTTTTATACGTTTCTAAATTTTAGAAAAGTGGGCAAATTTGCGGCTACCATTGAACGTTCAAAAGCCAAAAGTGTTTCAGCTTCAGGAGGGCTTCGCCCCCTAACCCTCTGACCAGGGGCTCTGCCTCTGAATTCTGCTTGGGGCTGCGCCTTCAGGATCCTGTTATAGGGGCCTTACAGTTGTATTTCGGCCCTTCGGGGCCTACGACACTCTAGCGCCGACACTGGCACTGACCACTACTGCCAACACCGGCACCAAAATGACATCTAACTCTAACGGTCTAACCCTAACCTTAACCCTATGTCAGACCTTCGCTATGACGGCCTCTGGCTATAGCGTTCCGTTACGGTGTAGACGGCGGGCGTGATGACGCGTGTGATTGTGTGCAGGTGTCGAAGATTGCGGTGATGTCATGCGAGGTGTACACAGACTGTGAGTCGTGTGTGTTGACGCTGGACCCGCTACGCTGTGGCTGGTGTGTCGATGACCAGCAGTGTACAACTCGACCTCAGTGTACCACTAACGACTGGTCCAGCAGTCAGTGTCCGCCCGTCATCCACGACGTACGTACGTAGTCGTAATTGACGGCCCGCTGCCGACATATTCAGCGGCCGTCCGCATAACTTCAGATCGTTTCAGCTCAAAATTGGCGGCACATCGGCTACTCCTGTCTGCGAAACGTTCACGTTAATTTTTGTTGTTCTATGCCTTTTCGTTTTCAGCGCAGGACGAAGAGATAGACTGTCGGACTGGCGCATGGACGGGCAAGACGGCGCATACGCGGTGTGCCAGGAATCAGGACAGCAACACAACAGACGTTTACAGACGTTTCTTTCTAATTTAAAAAAATATCTTGTAAACATTTGGCTATTTTACGATTTTAAAAATCTGTAATAAACGTTGAACGTGAGTGTGAAACCTGGGGTGATTTTTATGCAGTTGTATACAAACAGTCAAACTCTATGTGATAATTTGCCAGCTGATAATCTAGTTGATGTTTGGTTATTAACGCAATCTGATGGAAGTTTGTGTTGAGAGGTTGGCCGTAGGCATAACAGGAAGTGGTTAGATTTCATTAAAATCCCGATTCTTTTGTAGATCGAGGATCTAGATTCCATCTAGAGCGCAAATTGGCACTTCGCAGCGTGTCTCAGGAAACTGTGGATGGATTTTGGTAAAATTTTACGTAAGGGACCAACCACTCAGATTTTGGTGGCGATCTGATTTAGGATCGGGATCCACAGTTTTTGAATCCGCGCGGTCTCAGGTATTTTATGATGAAAATTTTACAGTGCTGTGCTTAATAGTACACATGCATCTATATTTCTGTTGTTAAAGTGATTGATGTGAAATACTCGTAGCTACCATTACAAGCAGAGTTTTCAATAGCGGACGTTTGGGCGTAAATACGCCCAAAAAATTTCAGCCCGTACTCCCGAATTTTAAGACGTGGACGTCACGACGTCCAAATCAATTTGCTTCTTAAGTTATTACGTTTATTTGTCTATAATAAACTGGAAATTGACGTCAGAATCTGTTTTCCAATGTTTCGCTGGTTCAATAATTTTTGCTGACTGTCGTGTTTCTGAATACTTCATTTCATGAAGACGTGGCACGGCAACCATATTAATTTATTCTGTGAACAGTTCTGATCCAGAAACTGCAGCTTTCGTTTTGCATAAAGCTACTAAAATTAAATGTTGCTTCCTTTTACAAGAAAGCCTAGCTGTCGCTAGGGAAGATGCGCTACAGCCTATATAATTCCTGTTGCTCTACTGACCTTTAAGGTCATCCAAGGTCAATAATTTTCATGTCATTTGAAAGCCAATCTATGTGACTTTCTATTAGTGATTAATAGGTAACTTGGCCCTATCTTTCACCGTTTCTGAGATACGGCTACTTTACTTGAAACTTTCCATTAGAAATTGCGGCGAAACCGCTCCAGATGGAGACATGGTTACTATTGACAGCCTATAGGAAGTCGCCAGCGCCCTATTTGATAGTACCATCGAAGACCCTCTACGACTAACCGTTTAGTCACAATACCGCACGATTGTCATACCATAATGCGTTATGACCAAAGACGTTATCTAACGTCTTTAATCATGACCTTCCAAGGTCATCCAAGGCCAATGATTTTCATGTCATTTGAAAGCCAATATGCGACTTCCTATAAGTAATCGATAGCAATCTACGTTCTATCTCGCACTGATTAATCACAATTATACATCCGTGACGGAGAGATTAGCCACAGACGCGCTATTCAGTATGGCTGTAGCATGTAAAAACCACGACCTATGTTGTTGGTGCGTAGTGACGCATATGTAGTAAGTATTGTTTTGCATTAAGTTTTTGCTTGATTATTCTTGTAGGCCTACTGCATGACTTCCAGATTTTGTACACTGACGTCCAAATTTTTTTAGCTTGGAAGTCATGACGTCCTGAAAATTCGGGTCTATTGAAAACCCTGATTACAAGTTATGTTTTCGTGAATATACCTAATGTAGAAACTGTGTGTTCGACGACGTTTGGAAGTTGTAATAGGCCTGTGTTGTTATGTTATGGTGCTCAGTTCTCGCCGTCAGGTGGTCCCGTCGACGGCGGAACCCTGGTGACGATTCGTGGTCGTTACTTTGGCAGTGACGCCGGAATCTTCTCCGCCAAACTTGCGTCAGTCGAGTGCTCCGTCGAACTGCGCAACGACTCGTTGTGAGTAGTAAGCGTATTGCTGACAACTTGTTCTGATCGTTTGTAAGCTGCTCAGGTGAGAACTCAGCCTCCTGCCCTCAGCGGGATGGGAAATAAGTAGTAGCTTACGGGCTGCGGAGTGAAGGCCCATCAGAGTGGCTTGATTAGGGCGGTGGTATGCCTGCATGCAGCTCCGCTGGTTTAGTTGTTCGCTGACGCAGACAATGGATGGCTGCATAGTGCGCTGCGGTATCATTAGCTGATTCCATCCAGCTGCCGCTTCCGAGATTGTAAAGCGCTCTTGGTCACGAGTCTGTCTCGTGTAAGAAACGCTATAGCAAGTTCTTGACTTTACCTTTATCTTTTCATTGTGTCGTCGTTTGCATTGTGTCAACTCCCTGAACGTACGGCGTTGTCTGGTTGCTCGACCGTGGTCTAGCTTCAGCGTTTCTAGAATTTTCATGCTCGTTCGGCTTTGTTATTGTTCTTTCATTCATCAGTTTCTGTTTGATTTCTTGCAGTAGAAGAATCTTATCCTTTTATGCAAAAGTAATTTCGGAGACGTTTTAGGAGAATTTTTGGTGACTAGTCAAAAGTCAGTACTCCGAGGGGGTACTAGTCCGAATTTGGTCAGTGTTCGGTTTCCGGTTTGCCATTGCCATTATTTTTTGCTGATATGGCCAAAGACCGCTATAGCCGAGGTCCACCAAAGTCAAAGTTGCAGTTTATCTTTTTGATTTTCCTCTGGCGCTGTTGGACTAGTGCCTGTTTAGACTAGAGAAGTGACCCCAGAATTCTAAGCGGGCTAGGCTTGATCAGAGGACCCTGTTCGTAAGTTGATGATGATGATGATGATGATGATGAAGGACGAATTAAGTTTAGCGTGGCGTTAAGTCTTAAGACTACAAGGACACGTAACAATAAGCCTAAACAGTGAAGTCACGTAATAGTAGTCAGTGCAGTGAGACGTGGTTATTCATGACTGTAAGACCAGGCAAAAAGTTCGGTTTTCAGTCTGCTGCGGAAAACTGCAACGACGGAGACGACCGGACCGATTCCGGCAGACTGTTCCAGACCGATGCAGCAGTCGCTGGAAAGGTGCGTATGTTGCATATAGTCTCTGCAGTCGTCGAGTCTGGTGCGCTATAGTCACTCATTAGATTATTTTTTGATTTGTTGATAAAGATGGCTGAGCGTAATTGGTAATTGTCTGCTGTTTGACTATGCTTTCCTGCAGTGTTATCTGTCAGTCGGGCCGGTCACCGGATGCGCTGGAGCAGGCGGTCAGCGTGTCAGTGGTTGACACGTCTCAGTCGACAGGTCGCTTTGACATCCGCGGCTCTGCGCTCAGCCTCAGAAACTTCGCCTACAAGGTAAACTGCTGCGAGAGTGACTGAAGTCATCAAAGATTTACACTCACTCAGTGTTTACATAACACGTACGTCTATAGCGGTAAACACAGCGTCAATCAGTTCTATACAGCGCCACGGGCAAAACGCATCATATACACGCCAAATACTCGGGCTTTTTTTCAAACCGCACGCAGTGCGTGCATAATATTTACTAATTTTGCACTGCTACCAGATTTTTTGGTGTAATTAGTTTATGCATTATAGTAGAAACGCGACTGTTCACTACTCCAACTGGGCACTGGTCTGAAAGGGGACAGATCTAACTTCTTATTCCGACATTTTCTATTGAGGAGTCCATGGTTAAGGATAGGGATAAATTGTTGCTGGACAACGCTCAAGCAAAAACACATTTTGTGTTTCTGCCAGTCACCTGCCAGTAATCGATGCTAGACGCATTGTGTCTTCATGCCGGTTGTTTGTCCGTTCGTCCATCCGTCCGTCCGTGATGTTTTTGCGATATTTTGGTGTTCGTTGATGGTCCTGTTGTCAGTAGTGCATCTTGGGACAAAGATAAATTTGACTATCTAAGTAAGCAGCTATTCGTTTATTCAGATTTATGACTCAAAAAGTCAAATGTTTGGGTCACTGCATGATGATTAACGATGCTGTAGATCGTGGACGGATTGAGACATGCAGCTAGACTATATGCGTCGAGTTCTAACTGTCTGACTATTTCAGATGAACACTGTCTGTCTTGTGAATTTTGACGTGATCTGTTAGCGTCTAGGTTTCGATGGATGATATTCTAGTTCACTTGTTCAGTTGAGGAGTCATGTTGAACATGCAGGTGCCGTCACTGACGTCATTCCAGCCCCTGGCTGGACCTAAGTCTGGAGGCCTGCGGCTGACCGTTCATGGTGAGAATCTAGATGTCGGCTTCAGGCGTCACGTCCAAGCGGCATCTCGCACCTGCCACGTTGTCAGGTATCCCGACGATCTACTGTCGGGGTTAATAGCTGTAATGATAGCATTTAATGATAACAAGGACTAAAGTAGTTCGGTAAAAGGCAGAATCGCCTTCCTCGTTTGTATAGGCCAGGTGGCAACATAGGACTGGCGGTTTGGTTGCAGTTTGCAATTGCAAGGTTGACTATGGTTTCGACCTCGAAGTCTCCCTTTCTTTTCCGCTGGTGGACACAATGTATTTTTACACGCCACAAGTGTATGAGCCAAATGACATGATCTAAGTCCGTCAAACGGTTTAAGCAGAATGCACAAATGTGACAAGCAGGCAGAGAGAGAGACCACGCTATGGAGAAATGCGTTAGAATAGGTGGAAAAGTAGAAGCATTAGGCAAAGGTATATAGTATATACTGTTCGTACAATAAGCACTTAATATGAAGGCGATCTTTACCTTTAATCGGTGTAATAAACTGCACAGATTTGAGATGAACTTGAAGGTATTATGTGGCCCTTCTAATAGGCCACATTATGGGTCTTGCTTGTCTGTCTCTTTGTTCGTCTGTCGAAAACGAAGAGGCATAAAGAAACCAAACTTAAGAGTGAAGTTGTGAGCATTCCCTATGGAACAACTTTTTCTACCCGAAAGGTTAAATGCCAAGCGGACGGTCGCATAATATGTCGGCACTGGGCCGACGTTTGTTTTTAATTGTGCATTGATTTTGTGTGTATATATCGACATCGGTTTGTGTCAGTGTGTCGTCGACAGTGCTAGCGTGTGACGTTGTTTCAACGACTGTCAACGCGTCAACGGACCTGTCAGATGCCGGTCCAGTTATAGTCAACATTGACGACGCTGAACTGGTCAGCTCGGACATATTCTCGTACGACGACGAGCCCGTTGTACTGGACGTGTCTCCACGCGTCAGCATTCGCAGGTATAACAGAAAGTTATCACACTTTTCATCTTTCATGGTGTGTCATATTGTCGCCAGAGCCGGCGGAAGGGCCCCCCGTACCCCTGGCCGAGGGGGCCTCACGTATGCTCATGGGGCCTCATGCTAGGTGTGAAAAAATTTTCTAGTTTTTAAAAAAATGTATTCAAAATATAAAAAGAATAAACATGTGGAAAGCTTATTCAAAGTGGACAAGTCTATTACTATTCATTACTGTACAGTAATCTGTGACGTATTGCAGCCTATAGACGTCATTTTTTGCAAAGACAACACAAAATGTATCTGATTTTTTTGCGTTTCAAATTTTTTAAAGGTGGGCAAATTTGCGACTTTCAATGAACGTCCAAAAGCCAAAAGTGTTTCAGCTTCAGGGTCAAGACCAGGGGCTCTGCTCCTGGACCCCGCTGGGGGTTTCGCCCTCAGACCCCCTGTTGGGGGCCTCACACTTGTATTTGGGGGGGCCTCCAACTGTCTAACGCCGGCACTGATTGTCGTCTGTTTTCTGTACTTTTCTGACATTTATCGCAGTTATTTGCTGTTGTCTGTCGTCCTATCTTTTTGTTTTGTTTTACTGTCTGTTCATTTTGTCGATGCGCTATTGACCAGGCCAGTTAAACAAAGGTCAAAATTAGTAGGTCAACAGTAGTCTTCTTAGGCGGATGAAAATTCACATATAACATAACAAGTAATATGTTTGCCAACTGTTTTCTGCTATTTTATATTACTGTATAAAGGTTGACTGAGATGGCTATGATTTCATTGTTGCAAAGTGCTCGATAACTGTATATTTAGGTCTTTAAATGTACTTTCCTGTTAGCATTTCGATAATTTGAGAAAAAGGTGAAAAATTGAGACGGTTTTAGACATTTTGTGAGGCTGATTGTGTGCAGTGGAGGTATGTTGATTGTTGCACGAGTTGTCCCAGCACACGTCGTTCATTTGCCACGACTTCATGTTGATTTACTGGACAACGGCACTCAGCTGATAGAGGTATTTATTGCTTCATGTTTGGCATATGCACGCTGTATCGTTTGTATTGTGTAACGTTTTGTTTACTCCTGTGATGTCAGATTATCATGTTAACTATATTGTATAGCCGTCATGTGCAATGATTTACCTACTTCAAGTTTTATTTTTGCGACATTTTCCTGTGATGAATTGCTGAACTATACCGGAACTGTCACAAAAGTCGTATTTTCATGCTGTCTTGTTGCTCGTCATATTTCTGTTTAGGTGTTTTTAATAATATTGTTGTTATTGTTATTATAATTACCGTTAAGCATGGTCATCAAAACTCGTCATCATTACAAGTTTGGATTGCATTGTAGATATAGAAAGCTGCGTTAAGCATCATTTCCATTCAAAGCAACGCACGCAGCCCAAGAATGCACACTGCTTCTACATACTTGCGTTTTGGCTGTTGCGTCCCTTGCGTTTGTTGCGTACTTTCTTGCATTCATTTCGTTTGTTGCTTGCATAATACTTGCATATACTTGCTACCGTACTTTCGTAGCCTCGTGAATTGCGTCATAAGGTGCGCACAGGCGCTGCGTAGCGTTCATTAAAAGTGGTGATATAGCTCTTCATAGGAAACCCATCTCAGAGCTACGGAGCGTCAACTGCCGTATGGGATCACACAGTGTTACCTGCCACCCGACGCAGGTGAACGCGCCCCGCTTTAATCCCAGCCAGATAGGCCGGTACTCGATTTACCTACCCCGGAGGGATGAAAGGCTGAGTTGACCTAGGCGGCTGGTTACATAACGAGATGGTTTACCTGCCTGCAAGCAGTCACCAATCCAAGTATTAACCCTGCCCGAAGTTACTCCGACACAACGCATTTGGTGGCGTGGCGTAATTGGTAACGCGTTTCGGCTGAAATGAAGTCACTCTACGCCGGGCCCGATTAGTACTGCGATGGGTGACTGCCTGCGGGCAGGTAAACCATCTCGGCGCGAAGCCTGCCAGCTAGGTCGACTCAGCCTTCTACCCTCCGTGGGACGGTAAAATGAGCAGTAACTCATTTATATGGGTTACGGAAGGTGGTGACTGGTGACCTTAGTACAGCTGACCCTATAGCCGGCCGCTGCGTTAGCCTGTGTCTGCAGGCTGCACCTGGTGGCCGTGCGGCTGGCGACTCGGGTTAGTGACGAAAAGCGCATTAGAGGCGTTGTACGCGAGATGCGCTATACAAATTGATACCTTTATCTTTTTTATCTTTATTACCATGTACGCCAGGTCACCAACCCATTGGATGTAAACACTGTATAATGCAGGTGCTTTGCGTACGTGTGCAGGACTGTACAGTGAACGCGTCCCTGTCAGCTCTGCTGTGCCTGTCTCCCAGTCTGAACGGCGCGTTGGACTCTGCTACATTCTCAGCCGGCGGCGATCATTCGGTGTCTGTTGCAATTCACTTTGAGATGAGTTCCAACGACGACGTCGCCGGTCGGACGATTCAGTATCGTCCAGATCACCAGCACCTTGGGAACTTCACCTACGTCCGCGATCCCGTGTTTTACCCGTTTCCTGGAGAACACCGTCTGCGGAAATTCTTCATTGACGAAAGTCACCTCGTCTTGCAGGTGGATAGCTGTATGCAGTTGTGTTGTTATATATGCACCAGCAGGCTTCTGTTTTAATGACTATTCGTTGTCACGGCCGACGCTCTGATATCAACTCTTAATGTGCAGAGTGGCGCTTATATGCTTCACGTGGATCAAGCGTAAAAAACGTAAAGTAAAAAAACGTAAACTTCTTCCCGAGCCTTAAGACCCATTGGGTGGCGCTGATCTCCGTTTCCTTAGCCCTCAGTCAGACACCAGTTTTTACACTGCAAGACCACGTATACGGGGCTAGTGCATCGCGCGGTGTGCCTGTTTACGTCCCAGCATTTGCTGGCACTCGTTGCGCCTACCCACGGAGGGATGGCCAGGCTGAGTTGACTTGGGTGGCTGGTTACATACCGGGATGGTCACCCATCCAAGTACTAACCGGGCCCGGTGTTGATTAACGCGGTAGGCGTGGTGTAGTGGTAACGCGTCTGATCCGATCAGCGAAGTTACTGTACGCCGTGCCCGGTTAATACTGCGATGGGTGACTGCCTGTGGGCAGGTAAACCATCTCGGGATGTAACCAACCGCCTAGGTCAACTCAGCCTTCCATCCCTCCGGGGTAGGTAAATCGAGTACCGGCCTATCT
>Ga0209367_1004000_pt1 | contig 20216 bp, 12 predicted proteins | sample WorMetLIZISLAND2_FD_187412 | JGI IMG/M metagenome (GOLD analysis project Ga0209367, IMG submission 187412) | Marine gutless worms symbiont microbial communities from Max Planck institute for Marine Microbiology, Germany - Olavius geniculatus... ...
TTGTGTTTATTTACTTTGTTTACCAGTAATAATTTTTAGAATAAATTGTTTGATATGGGCAGAATAACAAAGGATGATCGCTGTTTGATCATGGGCTTACGAACTGAGAACTGTTTTGCTAGGTAATTTGGTCACACGATAAAGGTGCGGTGGGTGGAAAAACTTCACGTTTACGCGCCATAAATTTCTGCTTGTAACAGTGAAATAATGGTTAAAATCGGTGCTGAATTACCGAAGTTATCCCAAAATAAAACTGGGTATCCGTTTTTTTGGACCACCCTGTATATAGCCGGGCCTAGTGATAGTAACTTCTTTGATGGAACGCAATGCGTTAATCACTACACCAAATCACCGTTGTGTAGGGCAAGTAATTTTATGTAATTTTATGCAATTTTATGTTTGGGTTTAGGGGTTTGACCTTTAAATCTTCCCTTCCCCGGAGGATTAGGGACCTCTGTCTAACACATTGTTATTGCATACGCAAGTGTACCTGTTAAGTAGCATGTAAAACTGTAAATCCGTCAAACGTGTTAAAAGGGTGTACGAATGTGACAGACGACAAACAGACAGACAGACGACACATTACGCTACAGATAAATAGGTAGCTATAGGCGAAATCGAGTGCGCTATTTCGCGTGCTTTCGCGGAAAACAAAGCAGAAAATGTAACATTTTGCGGCAAATGCGCTCCATTCCGTTTCACAATAATCACACTCATCGGCATGATGATCGCCGGCTATTTAGACAACGCTTCATACATACGTGATTTGACTTGTCAGACCTCTGATGTTGGCGGGAGTCAGTATCGGCACGTTGCGTAGTCGCGCTAGCGAGTCTTCGAACCAGATAAACAGTTCTTCGCCACGCTGCAGTCTGCGTGTGGTCCTTACAGCTGGTAGACCACCCAGCGCGTCGTCCAGAAACACCTCCATGTTCTGCTCGTGCCGGTCACGTGCCGCGCATGCGTAGTCGCACCACGTGCCAGCCAGTTCCGGTGACTGTTGCAACATCGTCAAAACACCGTCCCCGCCCATATCCACCTGTGCGCGTGTCACAACGTCATCGCTTAGCAGTCAGTGGCATTTCGTAGCCAGGCTAATTTGGCGTAAAATTGCATTTCTTACAATATACACCCACTCATATTGCCTTTGTCTGTTGCTGTGAACAGTCGGTCAGAAACGTTCTCCTGTTTCATAAAAGTAGGCGTATCAGAAAGTTGCAATTTTTTGACAGACAGTAATTAAGACACGGCAAGTTTTTGACAAAGGGAATTTATGGGTGCTCAAAATTTTAATTTTGCTTTTGTGCGCGAAAACAGCTACTACTTTAGCGCGTCTTAGCCATCGCAATTCTGTCTGTCCGTCTGTCCCTCTGTTTGTCCGTCTGTCTGTCACACGGTTGAATCAGTCAAAAAAGGTGCAAGCTAGGATCTCCAAATTTTTACCCTTAGCTGCCTGGAAGATTCTAGTTTTATGAACCGTAAAGAATTTTTATAAATTCGAAGGGGGTCACCCCGAACGAGAGCGCTAAGTAAAAGGAGGGCAGGAAAAATTTGCGATTTTTAGCCAATAAGTCGCTGTATCTCAGTAGCGGTGCGAGATAGGGCCTAGGTTACTATATTAATCAGTAATCGTTGCACTGGCTTTCGATTGCCATCGAATTCAATGACCTTGGATGACCTTGAACGCTAAAACAGGGGTTTTAGTGGATTTTTTGGCGATTTCGGCCTGCGAGACACATTTCAAGAGCGAATTGTGCCGAAATCGATTGAGATCGACATGTACAATCTGCGTACTAAATTTTCAGCATTAAACTTAGCTTTTGATGGACCAAGTCTCGATTTTCTAGGTTCAAGGAAATCTGCGCATGAGGGCGTCAAAGAGCGGTACCCCCGTAAAAGTCGATATTTTACCGTTGTTGGTCAGTCTTTCGTGAAAACGGTTGGAGTTCACCATGGACATGCTGCCTATGACAACAAGCACTAGTGACGAGCTTTTCAGTCGTATCAACATCGATGACTTTGAAAAACCCTAAACTTTCTGTAATAAAAAGTTTTTATTGATTTTTGCGATCTTCGACTGCTGCGCACACTCCAAGAATGAATACGATAAGTTTGCGAACAATAAATGCTATAGGCTTTCGCGGGTTTCGTGAGCATTAGTTCAAATTCCTTGCTAAATTTTTCGAAAAAAGATTTTGATTTTGCACATTTGGACAGAGATTTTCCGAGAAAAAAAATCTTACGACAATTCTCCGACAACCATTCTCCTACTACGACGCCACTGGTCCGCGATAGCAAACAACAGGACACAGCAGATATACCACCGCCCCAATCAGCCACACTAGATCTTCATTCATCTCGTAACCAGAAAGCTTGATATTACATTTTCCATTGCGCCGAGGGTAGAAGGTTGAGTTCACCTGCATGAACAGTTGGCACACACTGCACAGAGTAGGTTATAGCAACTTGCTTACGATTGCCTGTCGGCCCCATATGCCTAACGACTCCCAGGCACTGTGACGTTGTTCGTCTGTGTGACTAATTATTTGAACAAAAAATAATTGTGGCTTTAGAAATTCCTTTAAAAAATTGAAAATTCGCAATGATAGAATAAGGGATAGTTTGAAGTAGCAATTTTGACACCGAAAATTAAGTGTCAGACCGGCATCAGGATAACGTGTCACAAAAATGAACTTGCTAAAATGTCTTGTACAAGAGAAGAAGCAATGCCTGTAGGACGCGTGATGATGTAGTTCTGACGTCAGAACAGGTGACGCCAAGTTGGTCGAGCGGCGCCGTGTAAGGACCACAGTCGATGAACGCTTCCAGTGCACGCACAGTTCTTACCGTTGTTGTACACATTGTAAGTTATACCAGCTCTTGTCGTAATGTAACTTATGTAAGCTGTCATCGAAGCCTCAATCTCTCCCAAGATTCTACTGTTACTCCAACAGTATATCGTCGCTTATATTCCGAGTAAGATCTATAGGCCTACACTGTTCATCTAAGTGTACATCCGCTGTAAAGACTTCTGGTGCTCAACAGGTGTCCTAGGCCTACATGAGTGGCCGGCGATCAACTAATGTATCGATCTTGATCAATAGGTTTCACGTGGCTCCGCCCAGCCTGGCGGTGATTGGCCGATAACCGATGGGCGATCGATAACTCCACCCACGTAATTGATTTCGCTCGCCAAGTGGTCGTGAATACTCGTGATCAATACTATCCGCTGCTCGCGATCAGCGCATCTTTTCCAGTTGCCTGCACCGGGTGCATGGCGCATAAAACGGCGTAAGCTACGTGACTGTTATTCATACAAGTTTACGAAATACTGAGTAATTAACATAGGCCTACATTAGCGCAATGCTATGATTAACGTTTGTCTCTTGTTGTAAAAAAATGTAGAGCATCAACAGTGGCGTAGCTACCGGGGGTTCAGGCGGTTCAATGAATCGGGGCCCCCGAGCTCCTGGGGGCCCCCGAGCCAGGCCACCAAAAAATTAAACAAGAAAATAATAGGCATACTTCTGAAAAAAAACTAACAAAAAATATGGTCCGCATTGATTGTTCTGTAACGATCTAACGATCTAAGCCCGCAACGCTCTAATTGCTTTTACTTGCGTGACAAAAATGTGTGAAATGACAGTGCACGCAGAGGTTTTCAACAGCAGGCGAGATCATCTGAGAACACAAAAAGCATCAAAACTCTTGGAAACTGGGGACCCCACTGGGGAGCTTACACCGCTCCCCAACTGCAGGCCCTCCCAAATCCCCACCCCGCTCTCAGCACTTCGGGCTGGGGCGAAGCAACCTAGGTGCCCCCAAGTTACTGTTGAACCGGGGCCCCTCAGAGCCTTGCTACGTCACTGAGCATCAAAATTGGACAGTTAGATCTACCAATTTGTCACACTGAATAGTAATCTTCCCAAGAGATGATATGAATTAAAATTGAGATACTGCCGCTGCAAAATAGCATATGGAGACGCAAACAGTTTTTTTTCATCAAAACTTTAAAAACCAACTAAAATTTCACTAATATTTTTTGGGTCCAATAAAAATTTTAGTGACAAAGATTTTTAAGAACTTGCGAATACCGGAATCACATTTTTAAACCTGATCAGTTCGACATTTGACTCCTGCAGGCAGCTACGTCATTTATTCGCGTTGTAAACCATATACCAATGCTTCTATTTTTTGTCTTATAGGTTACGAAAATACGAATACACTGTACATGTAGATCGAAATGATTTATATCAACTTAAACATTTCGCAGAGCATGCAATTGATCTTTTGATATCGGCATTATATTTTTTAGCCGTCCGTACTTGAGTAACGGTCGAGCTTTTGGTACGGTCGTCGTTCGTCCGTCCGTCCGTCTGTCCGTCGTCGTCGTTTATCACGGATGTATTGTGGCTAAACGGTGCGAGATTGAATCTATGTTGCTACTGATCTCTAATAGGAAGTCGCATATTAACTTTCAAATGACATGTAAATCATTGACCTTGGATGACTTTGAAGGGTCATAACGCATTATGGTATGCCAATCGTGCGGCATTGTGGCAAAACAGTAAGTCGTTGAAGGTCGGCGATGGTACCATCGGATAGGGCGATGACAAATTTGTATAAGCTGTCAATTGTAACCATGTGTCTATCTGCAGCGGTTTGGCCGCAATTTTCAATGGAAGGTTTTAAGCTATAAATGGCCGTATCTCGGAAACGGTAGACTAAAAGATAGGACAAAAGTTGCTATTGATCACTAATAGCAAATCGCATACGCTGTTTCAGACCATAGATGACCTTGTAGGTCACTGACAACCAGTACTGTCGGCTATCCTAGCGACAACAGTACTGGGTTTTTTGCTCTTCTTCAAGTTTTGCACAATGAAGCCTACGTCTTTTGCTATGCCTTCGCAATGCAGTGTCAACTGTTGGGGCCAGAAATAGCGAAACTTACTATTCAAATACTAATGCTACAAGTCAAATATTTCACCATTTAAAATATTGTCGCGATATTCAATAAAAGTTACCTATTTCAACAGTATTTAATAGTATTAAAATTAATTTTTTTTAACCATTGAAGTAATACTGGTATAATACTTATGCCACTCTTCAACACAAAGTTTATCTAGGCAAATATAACTATATAAAAAAGACCAAATGTTTTCAAAGAATGGAAATAGCCAGTGCCACTGGCTAACTACCGGTATTCTCGGTTTGTTTTAATGACAGTCTGGCTATTGCGACTGTAAAACATTAAATATAGGGCAGCAAACCACGGCCGATTCAGTTAAGATGCACACAATTGATGCAACGTATTCAGACACTTCAAAGTGACGTTCTCAATGACGATGAACTGAACGCAAGACAGTGATTACGTGCTCACTGCTCGCTCACTAGCATTACGTCACCGCTGACGTAACAATCAACAAGTGCGCGATGTACCGTCCCGACATAAGCTTCAGCGCAGGCTGCGGGGTATAAGCTTAGGCTCTGCAAGCAGGCCGAAGGCGTAACGGACAGATACACCTGCAGTACACTATTGTCTCGAAACGATTCATTTTGGTGCTGCAATTGTTCGGTCATCAAACGACGCGTCGCCAGATTTAGTCGCGTGTGTATAGGCCTATTGCGATCGTGCACGCGACTCGCGGCCGGAAATGCCCGCCCGCAACTTCGATGTTCAAAGTTTTTCTCGCGAACTGCATGAATTTGCAAAGATGACGCATGTAGCTAACAATTTTCCACAAATTTATTACATATTGTTGTTCACGGTCTGTAGCTGACTTTTTTGCTATTTTAGTTATTTATTGCTATTTTTTTGCTATTCAAGCCACTAGCTATGTTCATATTAGGCCTAATCAATCAATCCGTCAATCAATCAATCATTCAACCAATTTAAATAATATTTAGCTGAGAAAAGCCAACAACGCCTTTTAGGTTTCAGCCTAATGTCAAGCATTTACCCACAATCACGCCCTAACGGCCCTCAGACTGCACCTGCACTATACTGTATATAAAATTGTTTATTAGTCTATTAACGCTAAAATTCTCGATTCGTGATGCTTGTGCACAATAGGCTCCATAAAATGGATAAAAGAATCTTATTCACGCACAGTTTTCATGTTTTGTTTTTAGTGTAAATTAACCAAACTGTTTAATTTCACTCTTGTTTTTACACTACCTCGAGACACAATGTCTGTTCATAAGCTAGGCCTATTATTGGCAAAACTGATAAATAAACTACGGTATTCGCTCTTTTTGCGGTTTATACTTAGTCGTAAAGTATAAAGTAGCCAAAGTATGAACTTGAGTAGTTCTAAAGGCCTAGACCGAGTGCGGCGTACGTGACGTCATTAACTGCATGATGCGATATCCGGGGCAACCATTAGACTGAGCTGCTGTTTGACGTCGCTTATAAGCGGCATAATATTGGTAGCACTAGCACCTGCTCGGAACAAGTGCAGGGGCGTTACTCGACAGTTGTGAAGTGGGGGTTGCTAATGTATTTCAAGTTTTCAACCCTAGCATTTGAAGAAATAATTCTAAACATTTGACAGCGATGAAACCCCGAAATTGCACACGAGTTAATGAATAAGAGTGCTTACAGTACGACATATTTAAATCGCAGAAAAGTCATCACTGTAGCAAAGTTTACGCCAGTTTTTAGCTACGATATTTCAGTTTTTGCGGGACCGCATGTGGACCCACTGGAGCTTTCCTATTCCATAAACCCCGTCTTAGAACCACCCAGTTTTAGATACCGAGTTGCGCCCATCAAGAAGTATGCTCGTTAAACCGGTGCCGCCCACACACATACATGCAGTCTTAACTGTCATCATTCTGTCTGTCAAAGACAGCAGCAGCAGCTGCTGCACATTGCGGGCTATATTGCATTGTCACTATAACTAGGAGAGCGTCATAGCTAGATATGACGCTGGCTTGGTGGTTTCTCTGCACGGTTCTACTTCAGAGTACGGTGGCACGACATGTTCTGTCGAGAAGAAATGACGCGGACTGGACACTGCCAGCGGCACAGCGAAGACATCTACGATTGTTGGACGCCTCAGACAGTGACGACGGCAACTTAGGCCTGATGATGTCAGTTCCATCACACTTAGGTACGAGTCAATCGCATCCTATACTAAATCTACAGGGCGTGCAAAAACAAGACCACTTTGTTTTATAGCATCGGCACCAAATTTGACACAAATAAACGCTATGGCTTATTTCATTTTTAACATAACTCCGTAATTATTGAAATCAAATCTAGAAAACAAAGTGGCGCAATCTAACAAACGACAGTAAACAGAAAAGTGACGAATTTTTAAACATGATTTTGTTCAGTGTAAGAAAGATCAGTAAATTTGATCGTGCGCTGTTGTTTTACGCCAGGCGAAAAACAGCGTTTGTTGAGATAGTTTTCCGGGAAGAAGCTGAAACCGGCTGCTGATTATTAATTTTCTTTAGCACTGCTGGAGAAAATTCATTTTAATTTGCTGGCGATACAGAACGTCCGAAAGGCAGCAGTTCCGTCTGCGATCAGTTCACACATTGAAATTTCGGACAAAAATCGAATAGAAGAGCTCATGATCTCCGGTCATGAAAGTGCTCCGCACATCTACAAAGATTTGTACGAAATTGGAAAGAAAATACATTTCACGGTCGTCTGTTCGGAACTTAGGCGTATTGCAAAGATGATCTTCAGCTGAAAATATACAAGTGCTTGTCAGGGTTAGGCCTACCGGTAATCTACTGTCGTACGATGGATGGCGGCACTTTATTTTCCACATTAAATCACGAGGCAATGTTAACAATAAATAACGTTGATTGATGCCAAATTTGGTGCCAATGTGGTAAATAGTTCTTATTACAAACTTTAAAACAAAGTAGAAACGTTACGTATACTACGCTGTGGACTTTTGGCCCTATAGAAATAATGGTTATTTTAAGTCCAAGATATACCCTACCCCTCAATGAAGGTGATAATGACGATTTCGAGTTAAGATTATGTACGTGACAGACAGACACACTGACTGACTGGTAAACCCCGTAATGCCGCCTATGATATTTATCCAAGGATTTTGTTACCGCGCATATGCTATAACGAAGGCCATCCAGTGGTGAGTGCTGAAAATAGTGAAGCTGAATCTCCCTCTCCATGAACCCGACAGTCGTCTTTTGGCCCGTTGGTCCGTGCATATGGTCTACTCGGCGTATAAGTTTGGTTTTCACACCCCTTCCGATGCTTCGGGGACTAGACTAGACAACATTGTCACAATGTGTCACTGTGTTACTGCAGAATGTCCGCGGTCGAGCGACGGTCGTCAGTTGTTTGCATGTGTGACGCCGCCAGACGCCGACGTCATCGTGTGCATCGACGAGCACGCACTGTGTGATGATGTCGTCCACTGCCCCAACGGCGAGGACGAGGACGGCACTGTCTGCATGTTTCACAGACTGGTACGATATGCCTACGTCATATACAGTCTGCCTTGGCTGAATTGTATGGTCTATAGGCCTATATGCTGCAGTTTCTCACTCTGTACACCTGTTTCGAAAACAATTAGAAGCCCACCAGCAAGATGCATTTCTGAGGAAAAGGGTCGGGACCCCGATTAAGAAGAACAAAATAATAGGCCTACGTATCCGTGGTGGGTCGGCGATTATACCGTTGGATAGCGGGTTGGTAATTTCCTATAGGCTGTCAATAGTAACCATGTTGCTATGTGCAGCGATTTGGCCGCAATTTGCAACGCAAGTAGCCTATTTGGGAGGGGTCAAGATCCCTGTTCGTTAGGGAAGGAAAGGGTCAGCAATAAGTGCATTAGATAAAGCATTGTAAATGCCCATAGTCTGTTAGTTACCATTCCTGTGATACAGTTTGGCCGCAACGTGCCATGCATTTTGGGGTCAGGGAGTGGGACCCATATTTTTGGGAACAGGTGTCCGTAGAGAGTCGGGAATGGTACCGTTGGATATGGCGTTGGGAAGTTCCTTTAAACTGTCAATAGTAATGCTGCTAACCAAAGCGGTTTGGTCGCGAAATTTGCAATGCAAGTACTTGGGGTGCTGTCTGTACCCCAGTTTGGGGAGAGGGAATCGTATAGCCAGAATTGGTATCACAGGCTAGCGGTCGGGAAACCCTATTTGCTTCTTCAGTTTTCCGGCAAGACGTACCGCTTAGCCTCAATGTATGCGTTTCAGACAACAAACGACAGACAAAAGCTTGCGAGTACATAGGTCGGCCAAAGAACCTCAGTGATATATACCTATAATATGAACCTATAATATGGCCTAAGCAAGTTAACGACATTCCCTCCTGTTCCTTTGTCTCTGTATCTCTGAATGCGTTTGATCTACTCGTACCTAAGGTATTTTATTTTAGTCCCTCACAAAATATAAAAAAAGCCCAGCTGTCGCTCTGGTGGGCCGGCCGTACCGCATATATCCAAAGACCAGCGACTGACTTCCGGTCGCGGAAAGAAAACAATTTCCCAGAGTGACTACAGTCCCATACGCGCTATGGTGACGCTGTTAGATCAAACGCTACAATTAAAGCTAAGGTACGATACGGCAACTCGGCGCACATGATGATAGCTGCGGGCAGCAACTTTGTATTCAAAATTGCGGCCAAACCGCTGCAGATAGACATGGTTACTATCGACAGCTTATACGAACTCGTCATCGCTCTATCTAACGGTACCACTGCCGATTGTCTACGACGTACCATTTAGTTACAAAACATGTCATGTGATACACGACGACAGACGACGACAGCAAACGACGTAGTGCCAAAGACTCGACCTTAACGGTCGACTATAAATCTTGGCTATATACGTCGCTGCATATTCACGACAAGGGACAAACTAGACCGTTAAGTGACAACTATAGGCCTACTAACTCCTTCATGCGCTAAACCTTCAGTTGTCATAAAGATCTTGCTCAACACCGATGCTAACTGTGACAAGCCTGTATGTGCTGCAGACGCTTAACTATTTCAAGCTGGTGATGAGATCAATCTTCGGCCTGGCCAGAACAGCCGTGTAATAACACGATAGAATATTCAGCAGCGTCACTGTTTCTGTTACTCGCTGCCGCATGTTAGTCTTGACTACTAAGTATACGTAATATAGTACAGGGTGGGCTAAAAAACCGGACCTGTTCGAAGTATTTAACTTAAATGTTAAAATGTGAGTTATAGTGTCAAAAACATTGGAATTAAACATTTTAAAAAATAATTTGAACGATTTTACTGTGCACTTGTTTTCAGTGTACATTAAAGCTGGTTGGTGGCTGCAATCTTGCTCAGTTAACTACATGAGCAACTACAAGCTGTGCACTTTTTTTGAGAGATGAAAATTTACTCCGTAGCTACACCTAAACCTTTTTCACACTTAACTACAACTTATATTTAACATTTTACTTAAATAATTTGAAAATTTACCACTCGACCTTAGATATTGTAGATACTGTAGATATTGTACGTTTTTTTGGATATTTATATTTTACAAGGTAATGTAGAGACATAATGAGTGTGATGTGTATGCCACTGAGTAGCAAATTTCTTACAGAACCTACTGGTGAAAAAAATTGTGCAAATTGGTCAATATTTAGCGAATATATGAAAAAAGTACAATAGCTTATTTTTGGCCCACCCTGTAGTAACTCCAATGTCGCATAAAACTCAACTTTCATGATTGGTTACTAGGCCTATACAAATGTACAGTAGGCCTACTTTATAGTTATACTTTGCCAATAAATAATGCAAATAACTGACATTATAAATCCGCCCGGAAATGATAGTTTTCGGAGCGAACTTGTATTTTGCTGGCATTTATTTTCTTTTTTCCCTGATGCGAGATCTCCGAGCTCCGTCGGGCGATCGCCGCGAAATTTCGCACCATGATGGGAAGTGTGTTCGATTAAATAATACACATCCAAAATTTCGGGGGCCCCTCCCCAAAAAATTTTTAGGGGCCAAAACCATGCAAAATTTAGCGCGAATTCGGATGACTTCAAACTTCGATGGCAAATATTTCCGGAACGGAGCCAAAGGAAGTAGCTTCATGAAACTTTGCCATGTGGCGTGCTGCTAGGTAGGGGTGATAACGCGGGGACAACTTTTGGGGAGCACCACTCCTTAAGATTTAGGAGGGCAAAAAAACGTCAAAAATTAGGCGCGATTCACGACAACTTTCAACTTTGACCCTGAATATCTTTGGAATGGATAGAGATATTAACAAGCAAAAACGGCGTTATCAACACTATAATCCCTTCTGCATTGAACAAAATAATGGTGAACTTTGGTCCATTAACACCAGAGATTATGCGGCTAATATTTACCTACCCAAAGTCGACAGTGTGCGTTCAGCATATGCTAATGCTTTCGACTTCGGGCCACGTGACTTTGCTACCAGGGGAATTTTTACCCCTGAATTTTTCACCAAATCAGACTTAGGCCTACAGCGCCAGGTGGACTCATGTGGCTTTGCCCAAAATTTCTAGTAAATTTTATTTCACTATTTTAAGCAAGTGTCATTGATATATGTCATTATATATAAAAAACTGCAAGCAATTCATTTATTGTTGTATAAGCGTTGATGTAAAACGGCAAATATCAAAAAGTATAAGCAAAAACTAATGTATTAGCTTAGACATTTAATCTGTTCTCAGTTACCAGATATAAATGTCTAAGCTAATGCATAATGTTCGTGCTTATACTTATTGATTTTTGCCGTTTTACATCAGCGCTTATACAACATTAAATGAATTGTTTGCAGTTTTTTTATATATAATATTTGCAGTTTTATTAAAGTTTGAAAGGTCACTGAACAGTTACTTTGTACACAACAACAACAACTACTCCTACTATGCTACCTCCAGCATCTTGGATCTTATTTGTTTAATATAATGGCAAGCCTGTGTGTGGGACCGCAAATTTAGTGTACATACCAAATTTCATGCAGATGGGTGAAAAAACAGTTATAAGTGATGAACTACATTTAAAATGGTGATCACCGCCATCTGGAATTTACTACTTTTCTCAATTCTGCTCGCGTGATTTATTACCAGTAGCAACTAACCACATTCATGTTCATGGGTAAACTTTGGGTGCCCCATGCACAAGATCTACAAAGTGAGAACCAAAATTATTTTTGAAGCCTATGACCTATACTCGCATATAAAAATGAGAAATGCTCTGGACATAAAACTGCATACAACTCCTACCCAGTCCCAGGAGTAACATGCAAAAATACCAGACACCTCATTCATGAATGTCCACCCACTTTCATTGCCAGAAAGCAACCTTCCCCAAGTCGCCTTTCTCTCATTTCAATCCCCTTTCTCTTTCCTTTCCTTTCCTTCCCCTCCTCTTCTCTTTCTGTTCTTTCACTCCCGAGAAAAAATTAGCTACCGAGTCCAGGAGCACTCATGCTCCCCCAGCGTGACATGAGTCATAAAATTTTACACCCGTAAAATTTTCAACTTTATTTTTCAAACACTGTAAAATGTTGTACATTGCAAGTTAAATTTTGACAGTCACAGTCACCAACAGTAGTGGCCTACTGCATCCTGTGCATGAAATAAGTCCAGTGCAGCTACCACAAGTACTACATAACAACCAATTTGTAAGCGTAACCCGAAAACTGAATCCGGGGATTACAATTTTCTTAATCCATGATCCCCGGATTGACAAATTAATCCAAGGACTGCAATCACTACTACAGAGTACAGACTATATACATCCACACCAACTTCAAAATATAATGTGGAGGCCTACATGACAACAGTATATTATATTTTAGCAACAGTTTGAAATATTAAATACAAGCGGACATGCCGCTACGCTCTCTGTCCCTTTGGGCCTCAACTCGGCCTGCGGCCTCGACACACAGATATACAATGATACTGGTGATGCGTCACCATGGTGACGACGTCCATATGACGTCATAGCCCATTGCAGTCCAAACTGAAACATCACTGCTGTCACTGGTCTCGCTGGAATCACTTTTTTGCAAAAGTAAAATTTTCTCAAATCTAAAGACGACTCCTCAGCGACATCTGACTTAGCCCATGTCCCAGCCACGTACAACATGGGTCTGCGTGCAAAATTTCGTTGATGTACGTCGTGCCGTTACAAAGTTATTGGTGATGGTAACTCTCAAATATACACTGTGTCCCAAAAAAGCATCCCTGACATTTTTGACTGTAACTTGAAAACCATTTACCAAATTTTGATAATTTTTGTTACAAATATTCCTGACACAACTTGCCACCAAATAATTGTTCAGTTCCCCGTTTTGTGTAGGTGCGCGCCATGCATACTGCAGCTGCAGTTAGAGCAATACTAACCAGCATGACATTTGCGGCTTAGACATATTCGTTTACAGTGTTTTTACTCTTTCATTTACTTATTTATCATAAAGCAGAATTATGTCATGTCAGTCTTTTTTCATCATACAATGACCTAGTCACAATGAAGATAGTGTACGATGTCAGAATAAATACTATCAGCCAAATGTGGACGACTTATAAGGCTATAATCAGCTATAGTTTACTATTTTCAGTTGATTGCAAATTGCGATAAACATAATGGCTGATGTCTACAGCACTGCAGTTGCAATTCTTTATGGTGCAAGCCGTTAATTATTCAGTGATAATTGTCAAAATAAAGTGCAAAAACCCACAATATCACAAGAGAAAGCGCTTACCATGGTGCGAGTTAATTAATCCATATATTTTTTTTCATTGTCAATGTGTTTCACCATACTTCACAAAAAATGTCTCGGAGAGAACTTGAAGCTCCCAAGACTCTCGAGTCTGGGGAGCTTCAAGGCCAGCATCTCGGAAGCTGCAACGTCTCGTCTCGGTCTCGGCTCAGAAGGTCTCGTGCACATCTCTGTTTTGATGTACAAGATCTGATGGTAACAATTTTAAAATTATTTTCCTGAGAATAAACTGAGCAAATTCAGTGCAGTTTAAACGTGTCTTTTACATCTTGTCACAGAACTGGGAAAGGGATTGAGCTCCAAGGCTCCCTTGTCTACACCACTGATCTTGCAGATTCTTTATTGCACAGTAAATTGCTATACATCACTGCTTTAGGTCACGGACATATACACCGTGGTCCATAAAAAATATGCCACTTTTATTTTTTGAATAGCTTCATGAAACATTGACCGATTTTAATAATTTTTGGCATGCGACATCACAAAAGAACTTCATGCAAATGGCTGTAGTTTTGGCCATCTCGCTTTAACACTGTCGCTACACTACCCTGTGAAATGCAGAAGTCATAATTTGGCCATTTACAACAATGAATTCATACTGGATAGCGAACACGTCCGCTCAGAAATGATTAACTGAAAAGCAACTGTTGTATCTTAAAAATTCACACGTGTCACATCACATTTTTTTATTTACAGCATGTGCTCAAAATGTCCTCCTCCAGCATGAATGCAAGCGGCAAATGTTGACACCACTCACAAACAGCAGACTCAACAACCTGCATTTCACAAGATAGTGTAGTGACAGTATTGAAGTGAGGTGGCCAAAAGTGTAGTCATTTGCGTCGAGTTTCTTCCTGTTGTTGCACCCCAAAAATCAAAAATTATTCTAATCGGCCAATGCTGCACAGAGCTATTCAAAAAAGTGGCACGTTTTTTATGGACCATGGTGTATAAATACTGTACAAAAAACTGTTCGACAATCAGCACACACTCAGCAGTAAAGTGGCAGTTGATGGACAGACAACAATGAGAATGATGATCACTCTTTGAACTTCCATTCTTGCCGACACATTGGACAGAGTTGATTCACTTGTTGAGAGTTGAGCCACTTGACGATGCAGTGAATGTGGAAGCAGTGAGAACATTGGCCCCACACTACAACAACAAACAGTCCCACTTTATAACCATGCACTGCAGTTCTACATTTGCACCATGATGAAAAGACAGAGACTGATTTACACCATAAGTTATCCCATACAAGCTGTGCCACTTCTATTAAAGGTACTAGGTTAACTCGGGCAAATGTGGTCTGGTTTGGGATTTTACACGTTTTAGTTGGTATTCTTTCGGTTCTAGTTACATCTTATGGCGTAACAGCACTATCTGCTAAACTTCGTCATATTCTCCAGGTATATATGTGTTTTTGTCACATAAGTGTGTTGCTTTATTTAGTTACTGTGGCTTCAAAAGTGACTGAAATAAATAGAATTAGTGTTATTATGCGTGTTTCAGACCAATTTAGTTATGGGAAACTGGAAACGACTGAGTATTAAGGCCCCAGATTATTTCCTTGTTTACATCATGCTGCTTATTCAGTTTTTCACTCATTTATCAAAAATTTATAGTTTTTATTCGATTTAGAACGTCATTCATTTGCTAGGGGGTGCCAGTAAGCTGTTTTTGCTAGTTGCATGGGTTCTACACCATGGTCCATAAAAAGTGTGGCACTTTTATTTCTTGAATAGCTCCATGCAGCATGAGCTAATTCTAATAATTTTTGATGTGCAACATCAGGAATAAACTATAGACACAAAACGACTGTAGTTTTGGCCACCTCACATTAATACTGTCGTTACACTACCTTGTGAAATGCAGGTTGTTGAGCCTGTTGTTTGCGAGTGGTGTCAATGTTTGCCGCTTGCATTTGTGTTGGAGGAGGACATTTTGAGCAAAAACTGTAATATAGAGGATGTGATGTGACACAGTGTGGCTCGATAGTCTAACGGTAACGTGTCGGACTTGTAATCCTGAGGTAACTCAGAGGCGCAGGTTCGACTCCGCACCAGGACAATGCCGGGTAACGACCTTTGGCAAGTTGTTCACACACATGTGCCTCTGTCACCAAGCAGTATAATTTGGTACCGGCCTCACTGCTGGGACGTAAACAGGCACACCGTGCAATACACTGGCCCCGTATCCATGGTCTCGCAGTGTAAAAACTGGTGTGTGGTTGAGGGCCTTAGGAAATGGAGATCAGCGCCGCCCTATGGGCCATAAGGCTTGGGAAGGACTTTACGTTTTTTTAACGATTTGACATGTGTGACTTTTAAAGGTACAATAGTTGCCAATCATGCTGGCCGCTTTTCAGTTAATCTTTTCTGAGCCGACGCATGCGCTATCCAGTATGAATTCATTGTTGTAAATGGCCAGACTATGACTTCTGCATTTCACAAGGTAGTGTAATGACAGTATTAAAGTGAGGTGGAAAAAACTGAAGTCACTTGTGTCAAGTTCTTTCCTGATGTTGCGCCAAAAATTATGAAAATCGGCCAATGTTTCACAAAGCTATTCAAAAAATAAAAGTGACATGTTTTTATGGACCACGGTGTAGATGCGGCTTATTCAGCTTTAAAGTTATTTCTTCATTATTCAGTTTAGTACGTCGTTCATTCGCCAGGTGGCGCCACTAGGCTGTTTTTCGTGTTTTTCATTGTGTTACCCCCAAAAGACCTAGCCCATTTTTCTTTATAGGCCCCATCAAAAAACCCTCTTTAGAATGATGGAATTCACCCAAAAGCTTAAATTTGTTTTTGGGTCTCAATATTGTATTATTTGGAGTTTCCCATAATTAAATCTGTCTGAAACATGCCTAATATTACTAATTCTACCTATTTCAGTTACTTCTGATGCAATCTGGGTGTGCGGCTGTAATATGCACTTTTACCCTTTTAACTTTTTTTTTGAGTACCGGGACTGCTGATGCCATTTGACATGTTTGAGATCTTCTGTGCCATCACCTATTGGACATCTGGCAGACAGACACTTGGCACAGCAGAGAAAAAAGTGTCATTGCTACAAATCTACTGCAAACATCATGCAGTGCTACAACAACAAGCCAGTGCTATTGACCTAGTGGGCAATCGTCTCCTGGGAGTTTGCAATCTGGACAGCAAGCATCAAACTGCATTCGGCATATGCCACAGCTGTCATCATTGGCAACCCATCTCCACACAGCTACTGCTGTCATCCTACACATGTGTACATAATGAACTCTCAACAGATATAACATACACACTAATTATATATAATAAACAAACAACTGACTTAAGTTCTATCACCACAGTTCATTCGATACAAATACTATATAGTTAAGTAACAAAAATCCAGTAATATACAAACAAATATCACAAAAAAGTGATGAAATCTGGATAAACATATACAAGTACAAAATAAAATCCCCCAACTTATACCAAAGTGCTAAATCATTTAGGCCTGTATAAAAAAATAACAGCAGAAGGTCTATGGTCCAACTGAGTACATGCTTCTACACAAGAATAGGTGTAGTACAAATACAAACGTCACTCACCCTTGATATCATCGGTATCATTGCACCATGCACAGCAGCAACGTGAAAGCAACGTAGAACATAACAATTAAACATCAGCGTAACACATCACAACAACCATAATTAGCACATGGTCAGTGCTAGCGGTAGATTGGCGATCTCGCATTAGAGCAGAAAATTACTAGCGATAGATCGCCACTTTATCTAATTACATTTATCTCATTGTTAATGTAAGAATGCAGCCACATTTCTTCACCGCATCATTTTGATAAGACTGGTTGGAACTGCAATGTATTCAATTACCAGGCATTAAATAAAATTTATCCAAAAACACTATAGTTCTAAGTCCATGTTACAAAAACAGCTTTGGATTGAGATGGACTCATATATAATACTGAATAAGCCTGACTCAAATACCTGACAGAGTCATGGCATGGCTTATAGACCTTCTGTGTCTACCAGGCATATAAGTTCTACCATCTTCCCAATAATATATCTACTCGACCGACCTCTAGCAATTTTTTAATGCTAACAGCAAGATCGCCAATCTATCACTAGAATTATTGTCAGCATATTTTAAATCATACAAATGACTAGAAATGCAATCAAACAATGCCTGTGTTCACATAGTGGGCAAACACTTCAAACAATTTTACTGCAGGCAGTTGAAAAATGAACAACTGGATGAAATGTTGGCCAAAGTGTCAGAAATGTGAACAAAATGTGTTTTTACGTGTTATGCTAATTAAGCAATCATATCGCATTGGATAAAAAAGTGATATTTCGCTGGTTGTGTTTTCCCCAGGTAGTGCAGAAACAAATGTTTAGTGAGGTGAAAAACTGATTAGTCATTTGATCGTAAGTTTTGTCAAGAATATTTGTACCAAAAACTATCAAAATCTGATAACTGCTTTTCAAGTTACAGATGTTTTTTTGGACACAGTGTTTATACAGATACGAAATTGCGCACATGGCAAGTGCATTAGATTTTTCGTCATCTCACGTCAAATTCAGTATTTGCAAATCACTTTATTATACACATTTTACCTTTAAACTTAACTTTCATTTTATAACACAACTTTGTTTACAACTTGGGCAAAAACTACTTATTTGAAGTTTGAAATTGCATAAAAAACAACATGCACCGAACGGGCACCTGCAAGTTGCAACTGTCAGTAAGTAAGCAGAAGATCACAAATTCACAATCACATGAGTACTTACAGTAAAATTGATAGCTTACCTGATGTAGTACACAAGCATGAAAGCGGATAACAACGTATACAATAATATAAACACCACGTGTGATTGAAGAAAATCTTGTGTATTAAAACTGTATAATTGAAAGTCTTGAGAATGAGAGCTGAATCTGAAATATCGATTTTGCGCGAACATTACAGGCAGAACTTGGAAAAAGCAAACGTTTAATTTAATCTGCTATAGCAGTCTATACTCCTTTTACTGTAGCTGTTCACTACGGTAATCACGCAATCAGACATTAGTCAGAATGGTGGAGTTCTCGAGTCGTAGTTGGTCTACAGGGTGTGCCAAAAAATAACCCAACTTGTTTTTGTCAGAACTTCGTCAAATCTCCGCCAAATTTGATAATTTTTGGCATACAGATAGCCAAGACAATGTAAGATACACTCATTGTTCATCTCACCTAATGTATGTCAACGCACTACCATGTAAAACGCAGATGCTGCAAATTGTTGCATAATGCTGTTGTTGTCTCTGTAAAAGTTCTGACTTAATTAAGCACACAATAAACTAAAATGTGATTTATTCAGCGAAATTATAAGCTTTTGTAACAATTAAACTTACTTCCAAATTATCAGAATTTATGTCCAAAGTGTACACGTTTAAGACGTGATGCAGGGTGCCATTTAGGGGGAGGGGGCTGAAAGGGTCTACGGACTCCCCAAAGATTTACGATTTTATTTTTTCCCCTGTAAATCGTACCCAGGCCCGTCGATAAAGTCGGGTAGGGGTAAGCTACCCCGGGCCCCGCGACGTTTGGGGGCCCCGCCGTCGGCCAGAAATATATAGTACGCCAAAATGTACCATTTTGAAAAAAATTTAAAAAATTTCTCCCCAGAGAGGCCCCGTGAAAATGTTTGGGGCCCCGAGAGAATGTTTCTCTGGGCCCCGGCCGCGCTGTGGCTCTCGACGGGCCTGATCGTACCTTTGAAACAGACGTGTTACTGCTGCAAAAACAATGCGTTAGGCAGACAATTTGGAGCATCTGCGTTTTGCCTACCGCCACAGTCTCTGATCCAGGGTAGACAGGCTGTTTGCGCATGCGTCACCTTACCTCAATGGTCGGTTGCGGAAGACAAAATAAACAGTTGCTATTTTGATGATATTTCGTTGTGGCTACGCGTTTATTCGGTCTAGTGGTCGGGGTCGTATTATAGTGGTATATTTCTGTCAATGCTAGACGAGAGAGGTTGTTGTAGACTGTTCGGTCGCTGATATCACGCGTCTTAAGACTGTAGTGTACTTGGGTCGTACAGCGATCGTCATAGCATTGACTTTGTACTCGACACGACGCTGTTTCGTGATAGAATTTCGCCGAAGCATTTCGCTAAATTAGTGAAGACCGACGACAACGAGTTAAATGAATCTGTTACTCTGTCCAGTATGCATCAAATCTGTTTTTGTTTGAAGTTTAATTTAGGATGATTCATGTCAGTGGGGTACTACAGATCTGTGTTATCCGAGCGTCCATGCAGGGTCTATTGGTAGGGCTAGACGAAAATCACGGTGCAAAAGTGAAAAAATCACGGCATACTTTTAGAAAAGTCGCAAAATTCACGGCGAATTCACGGTGCCAATTCACGGTCATATATAGCGTTAAAAACGCCTCATTGACAAACATTTTTGTTCTCTGCCTAGTCAACAATCAGTCATGTATCGTCATC
>Ga0209367_1004001_pt1 | contig 20215 bp, 11 predicted proteins | sample WorMetLIZISLAND2_FD_187412 | JGI IMG/M metagenome (GOLD analysis project Ga0209367, IMG submission 187412) | Marine gutless worms symbiont microbial communities from Max Planck institute for Marine Microbiology, Germany - Olavius geniculatus... ...
GTGCACAGCAGTCGACTGATGAAAATGCTTTTAACATTGTAGCAGTATTAGTCTCCCGAAACACGAGCCTTGCAAGGCCAAGGACCTGGTTGGTCAAGGCCAAGGACTTTTGCTCAAGGCCAAGGCCAAGGCCTTGACCTTTAAGGCCAAGGCCAAGGACTTGACCCTCAAGGCCAAGGCCAAGGCCAAGGACTCAAAATTTGTCCTCGAGGACACGTCAAGGCCAAGGACAACAACACTGAACAACAACAACAACAAGTTTGTTCAAATAAGAAAACCTTACCAGAACTGGCATAAACAAACTTCAATAATTTCATACCTAAGCCGGTCAGCGTGCGAACATGCTGGCCACGCGCTGTGTACAGCTTTGCACTCTGATCGGCCCGGTCCGAGAACACTAGACGACCATCACCAGACGTAGCGGCACCCAGCGGTTCAACCAAACGTCCTGACCCACGACCCGACCCACCGATGACCCGTACCAGCCGACCATTGGTCGGGTCGACCAAGTACGCCGCACGTAGGTCCACCACAACTAGCTCGTGCTTATCGGTGACTGCCATTCCAGAAATCAGTCGACCGACCATAAACTCACCTAGTTGCAGCGTCTGCAACAATACACAGGCCTACATTACTACTCATTACCTTTTACATAACAGCACTCCTACTTCAGTTTTTTGGCCGACTTTACTAACGGTCGCGCCTTTGCCACACGGTTCTGTCTGTCTGTTGTCTGTATGTGAAAAATGTAGGGTAAAGAGAGTAAGTAGGCCTAAATCGAGTACCGGCCTATCTGGCTGGGATTATGGCGGCGCGCGTCCGCGTTTACCTGTACCACATAGCATGTAAAACAGTAACGCTGTGTGATTCTATAAGGCGGGTGACGCTCCGTAGCTTTGCGATGGCTCTACATAACTTGAAACCTTTTTTCATACGCAATTTATTATACTGCAACAATAAAGTTCAGTGATACCAAACATGTTCCAGTGCGCTTTATCGTGAGAGAGATAGAAATGTACTTGCCGCGGATAGGTTAAAGCCGTTGGACAGTTGACAGATCTGAGTCTTCATTAGTGAAAGGCTTTCGGAGGTGTGAGAGCGACGTAGTGAAGCCCAGCTGGACGTGCCAGCGGACAGCCTCGAGCCGGAGTCGTTGCGTTGTCGACGTCGAGGCAGTGTGGCTGACTGATGATTCGTTTCAACCTCGTCCACGGCGGCAGTGGCGATGTTCGTAGTGGTCGTCTGGGTCCGGCGGAACGACCTCGTGCCACTGAATAAGCTGCTGCGTCTCGGCCGGGCTTCCCCGCTGGTTGCTATGCTCTCACAACGCTGCCCGGAGTCTCCTGGGCCTTCCAAATTAGTGACTGACCCCGCACTGCCGAAAGAACAGTGCTGGACAGCATCTGAAATACAGTGTACAATAAATCCGTATTTGCTTCTTCTCTCCAGATACTCGTATACAGCGGAAAAATAGATTGGCTTAAGTTCATTCCAGACAGACTCACAGCAGTGACGGATATAAACAGACATGTGAATCAGAAGCTTTCTTTTTCTTACTCTTTTTCCCTTTCTTTTTTTCCTTTTTTCTTCCTTTTTTCTGCTCTGTCTTTCTCTTTTCTCACCGCCTTCCTCTTTCCTTCCCTTCACCTACCATTCCCTTTTTAGAAGTAGTCCCCTAAAATCCAGCTACAGAGACTAGGAGAACTCTGGGAGCTCTTTCAGCAGTGTCTGGGTGGTAGATACATTTTAAGAACATATTAAGTGTGTGCGTGTGTCTGAAATACGTCTTTGATGTATCTACCGAGCACTGCTGAGGAGCTGTCGATCCGGACGGGACCTCGTCTGGCAGCTGTTTGTTCGTCACGGTTCTCACAGTCAGAGTCTGTGTCCACGGACCCCGGGGCCAGCTTTTCAGTGGTGTCGACAACGTCCTGGCGTGATGATGTCTTGGACGTGGCAGCTCGACCTCGTCGTCGTGACGACAGACGTGACATCAGAGACGACGAAGAGATCGAGCGCCACAGCGCCGCCGGAGACTGACTTCGCGACTTCCGGTCCCGCAGCTTTGACCGCTTATCTACACCGAGTCCTGAAAACAGCGTTGCAAAAACAGTCTTTAAAAACCCAGCCCAATGGTGTTTTTTTTCAAAATTCTTTCACCTAAAGACTTCAGCAAAAATTTGCCACATAGCTGTCATTAAACTTTCCGCCACATCATTGGCCTAAACGCTGTCGCTACACTACCTTGCAGTTGGGGTTTTTGGGTTTTGAGTTTTTTTGGTTTTTTAAAGTTTTTGTAAAAAGGCCCGACTTGATGGGTTGAGATTTTTACGGGTTTTAGGTTGGTTAATTCACATGGCTTCTGTTTTTCTTCCCACAAAATTTTAGGTTTAAATACTTTAAAAAATTAGCCATAATAAAATAGTCTATTATTAGTGAAATAAGAAACTAAAATTGTGTTACGTTTGCAGTGGGTTTTTGAGTGAGTTTTTTAGCGGGGTTTTAGGTGGGTTTACCCCCCTTCCCCCCAAAAAAACACCGGGTTTTGGGAGTATCTGCTCGGGTGTCTCAACCCTGCGTAAAAAAACAACCCCTTGCGTTATTTATTATATCTCTGCCAAACCACGACAGATTTTCAAAATAATTATCTCAAAAAACTCATGAAAAAAGTCGTCACAAAACTAGCTGCCAATAAACGTCGACCTGCCACACTTAAAAGTTGTCGCTACTACACTACTTTGTAGAATATTATATTCAAAAAATTACACCAATCAATGCACGACGTCGAACGTGTTCCATAAAACAACCACTACTTTATTCACCAAAATGTGAAGGCAATATATACACTCGCACAGTACACTGCACAGACTGTGTTGAAATAAATGCATAAAAGGCTAGAGGTATACATTGCATATACCTATGTCCGGTTGTTTCGGCTGTTGGACAGAAGACGTGTCGCCGTCGGTGGCGGTGGTAAACTGTCTGAGACTAAGCGGCGGCGGCGGCGCGGTGAATTGAAACGTGGTCGAGAAGACTGATCTACTACGACCTCGGTGATTTCGTCGATCGAGCTCGTCGAAGGAAGCGCTCGAGTTGACGTCGATACCAGAGTCCCCTGCACTGCTGGCAGACAGCTCGGCTACCGCTGCCGCTGCGGCCGCTGACACCAGCGAGCTGTTGCCGTGCACGACCTACATCATACAAGAACAAGAAAACAAAAAGTCCAGCTGTGACTGGTGACTGGCAAACGGTGAAATGCAATTACTGCACCAGTCGTATCAAAAATATTCGTACCAAAAACTATTCAAATCTGATTAATTTCTCCAAAATGTCATGGATGTTTTTGAAGTTTTTTGTCCATTCAACGTCTATTTCGTGTGTTCCGTTTTCCCCATGTAATGTAGAAGCACATGTTGAGTAAGGTGAAGACTTAAACGGTCGTTTGATGGCCAGTTGTAAAAAAGGTAAAGTCCAGTACTTGCTATAGCGCTTCTTACATGAGACAGACTCAAGACCAGAAGCGGTTTACAATCTTGGAAGTGGCAGCTGATTGGCATGAGCTAATAATACCGCAGCGCACTATGCGGCCATCCATTGCCCGCGCGAACAAACAATTGGACCCGGGGTTTGCAGCAAGCAGACATACCACCGCCCCAATCAGCCACACTGCTTCACCCCGCAGCCGTAAGCTACTACTCATTTCCCGTCCCACGAAGGGCAGGACGCTGAGTTGGCCTTGTGTCGGGAATATTCGTACAGAAAAATATTAAAATCTGATACTCCTTCTTCAAGTTACGATTGATAATGTCAGAGTTTTTTTTCTGAAACTTTGCAGTGTAGTACCTCGTCGGAGTAGACGGACAGCGCTGGGCGGTAGCATTTGGACGGGCGGGGAGACGAACGCTCACGCATAGCGGCAGCGGGGTCGAGCGGCGGACGAGACGAACAGATGGAGGAGTGAGTGTCGTGTGGCAGAGTGGAGGTAGTGACTGGTGAGCGTTGTCCGGACACGCAGCCCATCAGTTGCTGACGGCTGTACGTTGAACGACGTCGACGTCGCTGTGTTCGCGCCGGCGCCTGACCTTCGTCTGCAGCAAGTACCAGCATCATCATCATCATCATCAATGGCTGAGTTCACTTTTTGACTTACAGATTTTCGCCTAGTGAATAAGCTGAGCTAATGTTCAACATAAGTAGATCATACATTTGCCAAAAAGTGAAGTGATTTCGACGAGCCTTTCGCGGAGCCTCAACTTCGGTCTAAGTCGCAAGTTTCCGCTCAGCAAAAAGGCCCAGCGAAGTCTTAAGTCAAAAAGTTAAGTCACCCAATGAAAGCAGGCTAAAGAAATTTATTTCCGTTCAACATATACCGTTTATACACGAACTACAACAAAAACTAAACTAATGTTGTTATTATGCTGTGACTTACAGTGTTACATGTTGGTATTTGTATTTGTAAAACAGATCGAGAACACATACCAAAACCCGTCTGAGTGTCTCTAGAAACCGTCAACACCATTAACTGACCGATACCACTTCATTAGGCAACGTATTCCATATCTTATAGCTAATCTATTTACACCTAGAACTGTTTTCTAGTTAGTTCATTTTTACGTACATGTCGGCTCAGAAGGTCGACGTGTCTCGTTGACATCCGTCACTGCAGACGCTGCCGTGGCTTCAACCCGCAGCGGAGTCAATTCACGACTGCTACTCCTCATCTTCACAGCCGAACTCATGCTTTAACACACATAAGTAACATTACGAGCTGTGCTACATAGGCCCTATCATGCAGCTACGTTAGAAGAACCGCAATCTTGCAGTTTAGCGTGCTAAGTTCAAGCTCTATGTACAAGCTATATGATATCGCGAGTGTGGCAAGTTCACTGTGTCTCAAAAAACGTCCCACTTTGTGATTGTCCATATCTTCGTCAAATATCGACCGATTTTAAAATTTTTTTCACTGGCACACTCTGTGTACAAGTAGTAGTAGTAGTGTCGTTATTAAACATCCCATCACACCTTAACTGTGTCGCTACACTACAATTTATTTATTAGTTCAGCGCTGACATTCAAGAACAGAAGCTAAACACAGGTACAAATAAGATTACAATGTCAGGCAAGGACAGAAAGGCTCCATACGAAGCACTGACAACTATCCTAATCAGTACAATAGGTTAAAAACTTCGACAAATCAGTACGTTTCAAAGCAGCTTTAAACCTAGCAAGGGAAGAAATGTGTGAAAAATATGAGAAATATGATCAGCAACAACTATGACAAACCCTTTTTACTTAGTATTTCTCGTACCTTTTGAGCAACAACTCACTTGAAAGTCTAACGTCAAATTAACTTAAACATGCATTAATTATTACCATGTTCGAAGTGCAGAATAGTTTCATTAAAAACGTATGACTGCAAACTGCAAAGTCAAGTGAATGCTGGTCAGCTTTTGTTAGGGAACAGACTTCGAGTCCGTACAGTAACACAGGTAAGCATTTTGTTTTAATTAGATGAAGAACCACTTCCTCGGAAGCGGCTCTACCAACCTTGAAAAATATCGAGTTAGATAACGATAGAAATTTCTTTTAGCATGATCCAGCGAACACTTGAATTTGACAGAACGCACAATAAATACACCAAGATATCGTAGTTGATCAACCCACTGTAGAGACTGGCCAGTTGTCAACACAATGTTGTCACATTTAACACTGCACCGTGGCTCGATACGCATACAGGAAGACTTTAAATGATGTTTAGTATTTGATACATTTCTTGTGTTTTTAAACAAAAGCAGAAAATAACATTGTGAATAATAATTTTTAATAAGTGACGATACACCGATATTGTAACATGCATTTAGCAATAGGGACAAGGCTTTGACTAAGAACTTATATGAGGTCGAAAAATACAGTTCGCGGAGAATCTTAGCGGAATTTTTAAGGATAACAGCAAAAAGGAAGGACTGAACACGTTACTAAAAGTTTTGGAAAACAGAAACACTGACCAAAGGCATCAGAACGGCAGCAGACTAAAGCATGCAGGTACCGATACTGAAAAGAACGTGACCACTGAATGAACTGTTAGCCCTACTAAACCACGAAGGCCAGAAACAAACACACCGTTCACACGCCAGATATCCACAAAGACGAGTTTAATACAGTGTGGCATCGTACATATCACTCATCGCGATTTTGGTCTTAAGTGTCTTTCGTTTTTTAACACACTTGTTGCCTTTAATTATCGTTAGTTTTTTCTTGCATTTATATTTCACAAGGTAGTGTAGCGACACAGCTACACTGTGGTAGGATGTTCAATAACCGCTTTTTTGCCAATTGTCCAGAGAGTGCGCAAGTCAAAAAATGTTTAAAATTGGTTAATATTGGTCAAAGCTATGGACAATTACACAGTGGGACTTTTTGAGACAGAGTGTATAGTCATCTCACACGTAATCGGTCGATAGTCCTAGAGATAGGGTAAGATGTTAGGCTTAGGGTATGAGGGTTAGTGCCAGCCCTAACCGTCATCCTAACCCTATTCCTAACAGGTAGGCCTATATATAATTATAACTTGTACATAGGTCTAGCTTATGAAATTAGTACAGTAAAGTGCAAAATTACTGCAACAACTTCTACTCGGCCTGCCTTTAAAATTACTGTGCTTCTAATTTGGATTTGGATATTTAGTCGGCAGGGCCCCCAAACTGGGGCATCGCACCGACGGGCTGTGGTGTGTGAACAACTTGCCCAAGGTTATTACTTGAGAGTGCTTGGTGTGGCTTGGTAGTCTAGTCTAATATGGCTAACTACACTACACTAGCTCACCGAAATGACAGACCGTTGCTGCTTATAGGCCTACCTGTACTTTATTACATTCATATAACAGCAACGAAAAATTTATGGTCAACAGTGGGTGAAGCACCAATGCGACACACTCACTGAGAATTCGCCCCACAATGATCGGGGCAGGAGGCTTCACGTTCGTGTAGGTTATGACGCAATAAATTACGGCACTACCCTGATCCCTAGATGCGACCGTGAACCACGGTCTATCGAGGCATAGTCACGACCCCGACGCATGCTCGAAGCTGTCCAGAGAAGGGCGGCAACAGGCGTGTACAGCTGACGAGCTTGTTTATCAATATGACGCACGAGCACTTGCTCAGCATTAATCACGTATAGGCACAATAGGCCTACATTACAGCGGTAGGCTTACTACGCTATCATCACACCTTCTCAACTGCGACTGGAGATTACCAAGGTTTCAGCAACCAGCAATTGCGCCGGACGCCACTGTCGGAAACCATACTTCCGCGTTTTGTCGAGGAAAAATCATGCCAAGAGTAAAAACAAAAATGTTCCTTTTTCTCAGATATCCTGCCCCAGGTGTAGACAGTAAAGCCATGTCCATGTCCCAATTTCCTCAATTGAAAATCATACTTTTCAACGTTTGGGTTATTTTTTATTTATATATGATGTTCATTTATCATGTCCGACAGATAAAATTATAAAAATAATGACGGAAAAGCACACCACATTTTTTGATTGAAATCACAGAAAAAAAGATTAAAATTAGACATTTTTCGTTAGCTACGTCGTTCGATTAAATCATTCAACAAAAAGCCCAGCTATCGCTAAGATGAGCCGACCGTATCGCATACATCCGAAGACCAGCGTCCGCCTTCTGGCCGCAGAAAGAAAGCGATTTCACAGAGTGACTACAGTGCTATACACGTTACGGTGACGCTGCTATATCGAACGCTACAATAAACGCTAAGATACGATATGGCAGTTCGATGCACACGGTGATTGCTGCAAGCAACAACTTTGCATTTAAAATTGCGGCCAAACAGCTGCAGATGGAGACGTGGTTACTATTACGTATATATAGGAACTCGTCATCGTCCTGTCCAACGGTACCATCGCCGACGGCCGACTCCCCCCACGACTTACCGTTTAACCACAATACCGCACGATTGGCATAGCAGAGTGCGTAATGACTTCAAGTTCATCCACGGTCAATGATTTTCGTGTCACGTGAAAGGATTATACGACTTGCTATTAGTTACTAACAGCAACTTTGGTCCTATATATCAGTTTCCAAGATACGACCAGTTATCGGTTGTAAAACGCGCATCTCCCCTGCCCTCTGTTCAACTCCAAATTTGAAAATGTTCCCTTTGCACTCCATCGCCGAAATTTTGCATGCCTATGTTTATGACACAGAGCTAATTATTCGTGTAGTTTTTTTTTCTGGTAAGACCTACCGTTTAGCCACAATACATCCGTTACATAAAGTCAGAGAAGACAAACAAACGACAGACGACAGACGACAGACAGCAAACAGCCAGACCTTTAAGCTTGAAGCTTGACGGTCGGACCCAAAATCAAGAATCGATTCCTGCCTGCGTCACTGGTGAACTGTGAAAAATAAAGAAACATACAGTGGTAGAATAAAATAACCCGCAGGAGGAAAGTAAATTTTCTGCGCGTGTCCAGTGCGTTATCGCTAAAATTCTACGAACAGTTTGAAATTTGAGGAAAAAAGTTATGGACAGAAAAACAAACCGTGCAAAGCGGAACGACGACGTCAGTACTGTTGTGTCTGTTCGTACGGCTGCAGCAGATAGTAAGTTCGCGGAAAGCCGATGTTACGGACGATAGAGCTCTGGACAAAACTAACACGTCGTAATTCCACTGCAGTTCTGTTTGCACCTGAACGATCAAAGAACGATCAGAACAGTATTGGTGACGCTAATCGATCGACGACTGGCTGCAGGCCTTGACGACGACAACTGCTGTTTCGTTGTACGCGAGGCGATTGAACGACGCGTTGCGTTGGTGATCTTATTGCTGCCGCAGTCAGACAATGAGTGAATGGTAGGCAGCTAGGCACCCGTCGCACCGACCTTCCCGAAGCGCCTGCCCCCGAGCTCTCTCGTCACATCGCGCTCACTGTTCCCCCTTGGCCCTACCTCACAGTAGTGTATCGGACTGCACGTTTCACACCGGTACCGTTGCAGTTTAGCGGTGCTCTAAATTCCTGTAAGATCATTTTTCACTATAGACAGCTATGAGATCGCGTATGTGGCACGTTCTCGTCATCTCACGTGTAAGCGCGGTCTATAGATATCGGGTTACGCTAATCGGTAAAAACTAACCCTAACTCTTTACCCAAATCCTATTCCTAAGAGCGGTCTGTCCGCTGAGAATTTAGACCGCTGAACTGCACACCTCCATTATAGAGTGATAGACTGTCACGACTACGGATCCTGGAAGCCGACCTTCAGCCGCTCAACTACGGACTGAACTTGGCATGGCGACTCACTCGAGATCTTAAACGATGCTCAAGTCGGGGGCATCATGGCATGCCCGTGGTGATCGGTGATGGTGGTAGATTGTCACGAAATATGTGTGTGTAGGTGCGTGTGTGTGGAATTTGTTTCAAATGGCAGCATAGTCCTCTCTCGCATTTTTGCTGGCGTTAACATCAGCCGAACACATTTGAGACGCTGGCCGTTCGCCACGTGACAACATGTCTGTCTCGGTTACTTAGTTCCGTTCAGTGACACACTTACCCGCACCCCGTCACCGTCGATAACCATAATTCCAAGACACGCCGCGAATCACAGGAAACCGACATTGCGAGTCACAATGATTGACCGCACTGGTCACAGTCCAAGACGCAGGCAGCTATGACGTCACGTGTCTACTACGTCAACTCGTGCAGATTGTCATCATGTCATAATAAATCATGTCAGGGTTGTTGTGTTGAGCCTACGAGTTCACGACGTCACACCGGTAGTCATACACAACTGCGCTGACTTGCAACATTTAACCACCCAGGCCAGGTGTCGCGAGTGATTTACCTGCCTGGCAGTCTGGACCATTTCACACTCGTCTCGCGAATACCGGACCCGGACACTTGCGGCGCGCCAAAATTTGCTCAACCCAAAATCCCAATTACCCAAATTACGCACTGCTTATTAATTCCACAATCATATATGATTTCCAAAGGCCAGTTAAACGTAAAAGTAGTGTAGCCTATACTGTATAGCTCTTTATATGAAACACATATCAGAGCTACGGAGCGTCACCTGCCGTATGGTATCACACAGTGTTACCTGCCACCCGACACAAGTGAACGCGCCCCGCCTTAACCCCTGCTAGATAGGCCGGTACTCGATTTACCTACTCCGGAGGGATGGAAGGCTGAGTTGACCTAGGCGGCTGGTTACATACCGAGATGGTTTACCTGCCCGCAGGCAGTCACCCGTCCAAGTACTAACCCGGCCCGGCGTAGAATAACTTCGTTGATCGGACAAAACTCGGCACGGCTACACCACGCCACGAACCCAAAGGTTAGTTGGTATGAATGATTATATGATTATGTGATGGTTCGTACCACCCCACGAGGTTATCGGTTATCATTGTGACGATGTGTGACGTATCCAGAGAAGGAGTTGAAAGTATTTTGACGTCACACATGTCACATCTGCGGAAGGCATAATGGATAGTAACTTTGCCATTTCACGTTGCCGACTCGCCGTATGTGGCTAGACGAGTTGACGTAGAAAATTTTAATTTTAGATACACTGAAACTTATTTCTGTAGGGTACACTACAGGCTGCAGGAAAAGGGGCTAGACGTTTGTGTCGTCATATTTGATTGGTGGTCCAAAGCATTGTGACAAAATGTGACCAAGGGAAAGGGGTTAATTTTTTCTTAAAATCGCGTGACGTAAGCCTATGGACTTATTGAAGTATGAATGCACAGAAAACTAACAATAATATATAGGAAGCAAGCTCTTTGGCAAACAAAAAGTCACTTCAGATTAAGATCGCGGTGAATGATCCGTACGATGCTAAACTGTATTTGACCTTTCTGTCTGAATATCTGGAGTGTCAAGTGATGTGTTTGCCGATGGTCTTCCTGACTTAGTCCCAGTTCATCCACAGTGGTCGCTGGTCAGTGGTCACGTTCGCGTGCTCTGTTTTGTGCTGATGTGCCGTTAAGAAACTATTCACTCACTGTGTTATAGCTTACCGTTCTGGTGCCTTTTTATCGGTTATTCCTGTTTGCCGAATATTTTTCAGTAAAGTGTCCAGCTCTTCCCTTTTCCAGTTTCTCTAAAAAAATTCAGACACTATTCTTCGTGAGTTGTATTAATTGAACTTTTGTAAGTTCAGAACATTAGCAGATACGTTATTGCATAATATTTTTTGGGATTTCATGATTTTTGAACATTTATATTTTACAAGGTAATGTAGCGACGTAATTATTGTGAGTTTTGGTTGCGTGCCCGTATAGAGAAAAGACAGAGAAAAGTGATGACTTGAAGCGCGTACTGTACATGGACCACCCATAGGAACTCGGCCCCTGGCAGTCGAATGGTCACGTGACCGATAACGTCACGTGACCACAAAAGGTCAAAGGCGTGACCCCATAATCTTTGAGGCACCATATCTCCATAGCTGTGCAAGTGTAACGGTCGGGTCGACCGGCGCCGGAACTTTACACAAGATAAGCACATGGTGACGATAGACCATTTATAGTGAATCGAATGGTTTCGTGATTGACAATGTCTATTGTTTAGTTAAAATAATAGAGAAGGATGAAAGTATCATTGCTGCTGTTCAATTTGAAATTAAACTGTTTGATTTTTTTCTACTCGTCTAAACAGCTTACTGATTATATTTATACGGACATATACTGTAAACTATCGAAATGCATTGGACAGACTCCGTGTTCGTATGAACATTATCTTGTTTCCACTTAAAACACTTTTCGTTTGTTAGAGTTTAAGTGCTAGATTAGATTGCCTGTCAGTATTCTATTCGTAAAGTATAGTAATGATGACAAACTCAGCAAGCTCGCTGGTGGCTGGCGTAGTACAACAGCACCGGTACGTGGCGACTTCTAGTGAATGCGCTTTTAAAACCTAAACTTCACAACAACAAGCCATACTAGGCGAAGCTGTCGAATACTGCAGTAGTTCTTTCATCAAACCGATTGTAATAGCATCGATGGCAGCTTACATGAGAAGAATAATTGGCGTAAAAATTAGTAACCAGCTCGGTTTTCCGCAGTGATGTAATCCTCGAGACCAAGTTCTAATCTCCAGGCGCCTCGACGCTTCATACTAGTTTCTTTGGACAGTTTTATATATTAAACTCTTGATAGGAGTTTTACTTCAAGCGCAATGTTAGGCATAATAACTAAATAGAGTAAAATAAAGTATGATCGTAATGTCAGTGTTAAAATTAACGTCCGCACATTTGCCAAAATTTTCATAAAAACAGAAAGTTTTCGTAAAATCACTGAAACTGGGAATGAGAGTAAAGACTAGTAGATCATCTCTACTTAACCAAGTCAAACACGTACGCCTATTCTGACATTTTGAGTATGCCTAATAGCTTACCAACTTCAGTAATTAGCACATAATATATTCGTATTAGCAAAAAATGTTATCAAGACATTTTTACAGAAATTGCTGATGTGAGAATTGTAAATAAACTTAACATAGGATGGGTGACGCCGTGTGTTAAGTACATGTCGATGATACACGACAAAAGTTCATAAATAAAACGATGGATGCTACGTGACTGCCTATTTATAGTCGTATGACGACATAAGTTATGTCGTCATACGACTATAAATAGGCAGCCACGTAGCATCCATCCGTTAGTTGTATGGGTGTCATAGTGGTAAACATTTTTTACCACTATGTATGGGTGTCACTGCCTATGGGTAGCTACTGCTTTCAGCGCGTCTTAGCCATCGCAATTCTGTCCGTCTGTCATACGGGTAGATCAGGCAAAAACGGTCCAAGCTAGGATTACCAAATTTTTACTTTCGGTTGCCTGGAAGACTCTAGTTTTAGAAACCATAAAGCTTTTTCATAAATTCAAAAGGGGTCACCCCGAACGAGGGCGCTAAATGAGAGGGGGTATGCAGAATTTGCGATTTTTGGCCAATAAGTCGCTGTATCTCAGTAACGGTGCGAGATAGGGCCTAGGTTACTATTAATCACTAATAGGAAGTCGTACACTGGCTCTCGATTGGCGCTCAATGACCTTGAAAGACCTTGAACGCCAAAATAGGAGGTTTTATGGATTTTTTGGCGATTTCGGGCTGCGAGACACATTGCAGGAGCGGATTGCGCCGAAACCAATTGAGATAAACATGGACAAGCTGCGTATGAAATTTTCAGCATTGAACGTAAATTTTGACGGTACAAGTCTCAATTTTCTAAGTTCAAGGAAACCTGCGCAGGAGGGCATCAAAGAGCGATACCCCCGTAAAAGTCGCGACAAAATGGCTGGAGATAGACTGACAGTTTGCGAACAGGAACTGCTGTAGGCTTTCGCGCGTCCCGTGAGCATTAACTAAAATTTCTTGTTTATTTGGACAACAACTCAACTTATAGCAAGCGTGGCAAGGGAAAAAATGAGACCACTTCGCTGTCTTTGTTCTATAGAGTCCCACATAGGGGGCTTTTTGTTAACTTGAGATGGAAAATATGTGGAATGCAAAATCTTAACGCACTGTAGTTGACGTTGACTACCACACCGACGAAGGAAAAAAAGCGCAGCCAGCTGGGCCCCCTTTTAAATGCACCTGTGATTGCTGAATGAGTATAAAAAGTATTGCATGTAAAACTATATTATATAAATATATTATATAAAATAAAATTAAAAATTATAATAAATTAAAATAAAATTATAAAATATACTGTAGTATAAAAAGTATTGCATGTAAAACTATTGGTATTGGTATTGCCAATACTTTTCACAAGTATTGTTAACAACCCTGGACATAACATAGTTACGTTGAAGCTTAATGCTAAGTCATTGTCGTTGAAGACGCTCTGACCTATAACCTGCCCTTAGATGCAATGCCGGTATTGCCTTTATCAGCTCTACTCGTATATTATGACTACGTGCAAAATTAGGTGAGTTCTTGTTAACTATAACTGCTAAAATTTTTGACAACGCTGGAGATTTTTTACTGTAGCTGTTATCAAAGCACGGCATTTTGTTTTGAGGAACATTCTAACTTGACTCAGCCAAGGACGTCAAAAGCCACAGCGGGGCCCGAGGAAACATTCTTGCGGGCCCCTCTGGGGAAAAAATTTTTTGATTTTTTAAAATGTCGCATTCTGGTGTACTTTATGTTTTTGAGTCACTGCGAGGCCCCTCAAACGTCGCGGGGCACCGGGTAACTTACCCCCTTTACCTTTCCTTTTTCTCGACGGGCCTGAACTCAGCCTGTATATATACACTGCATGCACATAATGACATTACAGTATTTCAAGTAAAAACATTCTAGTACGTAGGTAATCGTTATTTGTAGTGCGCTATGTGTCACAACATTGAAAACCGGTTCGAATCGTGGGCAATCATGTATAGCTCGCATAGCATATCAATCTAGTGATCTCACCCACAAAAACTTCTAAACATTTTAGCTTGGTGTTGACGCAAACTAATAGGCCTAACCTAACCTACAATTTAAAACGCGCATTAAAATGTCCGTCAAATTCGCAGAATCGCACAATCATGTGGTTGAAATTAGTTTCGATGCAAAAAGATAAAAGAAATTAGAATTCGGTGCGTTTTGCACCAAGCGGGAGTAAATCTATCGAACGGAGCTATTCGAAGGCGTTTAAGAATGCGTTCGAGTTGGCGTGCTGTATATACGGCAGCAGTCGGCACCAGTCGGCATTGTACAGGGTGGTCCAAAAATGTCCCAGCTTGTTTTTGTCAGAACTTCGTCAAATCTCCACTAAATTTGATAATTTTTGGCACACAGATGGCCAAGATGATACAATTATGTAAGGTACACTCATTGTCCACCTTACCTGATTAAATCAACGCACCGTTTAAAACGCAGATGCTCCAAATTGTTGCATGATGCTGAGTTGTTATGCCCGTAAATTCTAACGACTTAATTGAGCACACAATAAACTAAAATGTGATTTATTCTGCAGAATTAAAGTTTGTATAACAACTTGCTTCCAAATTATCAGAATTTATGTTTAAGGTGTACACAATGGTTTGGACGTGATGCCATGGCTGATAGCGGTATTAATAATCAACTGATCAAACTGCACAACACTCATTCATGGATTAGATGTGTTTTGAGCTCATCAGTCAGCTATTTTGTTGTCTGCTATTTTCAGTGTAAGATATTTAATATCACAAAATTATTAAATCACGTGGCGCCCTCTGTCGAATTGATAATGAAAAGGTGAGCAAACTGATGCTGATAATCACAACGTACTGTAACAATTTGGATCATCTGCGTTTCAAACGATAGTGTGTTGACATAATTTAGGTGAAATGGAAAATGAGTAAAACTCACATAATTTTGTCGTGTTGGTTATCCGTGTGCCAAAAATTAGCAACTATGATAGAGATTTGACGAAGTTCTGACAAAAACAAATTGAGAGATTTTTTTGGGACCACTCTGTATGTTATACAGCTGCAGCAAAGAAGTATCCCCTAAAGTTGTTTGTCATTTTCTCAGCAACGACTCGGAATTGTAACGCAAAATTTTATACGGTAACTACCAGTTTTTACCTACGTTAAACGGCCTAGCGGCATTTGATATTCTTTTACTGTTGTAAAGTTACTAATTTTATTGTACGACAACATCGTTAGTTTTACCTCCGCCAAGGAGGTTATGTTTTTGCTGGTTTTTGTTTGTCTGTGTGTGTGTACAAAATAACTCAAAAAGTTATGGACGGATCTTTCTAAAATTTTGAGAGTATGACAGTGTTGCGTAAGTATAAATAGATAATAAACACGCGAAATTTCGCTGCAAAATTCTCAGCGATTGCTACGAAAATGACAAAAAAGTTTCGGGGACACTTTTTGCCGCATCCTGTAGACCTACAATGGTCGTGTGAACGTGTGTTCGGTCTAGTGACGCGTGCAACAAACAGTACGATAGATTACCGTCGTTTCAGTGCGTGCGTGCTGCTTTTGCACGCTCAATTATTCGTCGTACCTGTGAGTATCACGCGTGTATCCTACACTGCATCAAAGTATTGAAGACTAAAGTACGTCGCAATTGGTTTTAATTTAGAAACTTGTCGTCATGTTCTACTAACCGTTTTTTTCTGTACCCGTTTTTCAGTGCTATGGTGATGATCAAAAGTATGTAACCCGCCACAGCGTCATAACTCTATAAAAACTTCCGGGGAAAAGGTGAGATATTTAGGAGCCGAGGCGGCTGATATACAGGGTAGGCCAATAAAAACGTGCCACTTTACTCTTGTTTATATCTTCGCTAATTACTGACCGATGTTCACAATTTTTTTCACTGACACACTCCGAGGACAATAGTTGCAATAACGAGATTATTACATATCTCACCACACCGTAAATGCGTCTCTACAGTACCTTGTAAAATATAAGTAAAATATACATATATAACAAAAATAACAAACATTTTGGTAAATAAAACAAAAAAAACACCACAGACCAACATTGCGGTGAATGATTCATATAACATATATAGACTGTGTGGGTCTAACACAGTCCAGTGTTATACGGATTATTCACCGCAATGTTGGACTGAAGAGTTTTTTTCATTTACCTGAATGTTTGTTATTATCGTTGGTTTTCTACATTTATATTTTTCAAGGTAGTGAAGAGACGCATTTATGGTGTGATAAGATATACAACAATCACATTATTGCAGATTGTCCGCAGAGTGCGCCAGTAAAAAAAAATTGAAAATCGGTCAATAATTTGCGAAGATATGGGCAAAAGTAAAGTGGCACGTTTTTATTGGCCAAGGGTAAACTACGTATTTTGATATTACGTGCGTTGTTTATTAGCATACCGTCTATCTGTCTTTTCCTACTGCTCCCAGTCTCAATTTGGAAAGAAATGATAAGCCCAGCTGTCATTATGGTGGGCCAACAGTACCGCCAATATCCGAAGGCCAGCGTTTAACTTCCGATCGCGGAAAGAAAGCGATTTTTCATAATGACTATTGACCACAGTCCCACACACACTATGGTGACGCTACTATATCGATCGCTACAATCAACACTAGAACACGATATGGTGATATGGCGCATGTGGATGTTGGCTGCAGGTAGAAACTTTGAATTCAAAATTGCGGCCAAACCGCTGCACATAGATATATGGTTACTATTGACAGCCTATAGGAACTCGTCGTCGCCCTATCCAACAACGCTGACCTTCTACGACGTACCGTTTAGCCACAAAACATGCACTACAGACAGATAAACAGACAGATGACACATCGTATCCAAGACTCGACCCAACAATCGGCCAAAAACTTTAAAAAGAAAAAAAATTGTCGTAAAAGTTTCCGAGGGCAAGAGTGTTAATTTTCGGTTAAAAACCAAAACTACAGTTGAAGTAGGGGTTGCGTAATGCAGTGTATCGTTCGAAGGACTGCCGCAGATTAATTTGGTACTAAGCCGAAATGTTTCCAGTTAGTTGTGTAACTCATTTGTTAACTTTGTAGGCTTTTCATACACTAATAAACCAACTAGCTGCATTTGTTTGACGCTAGTAATAGCCTAGCTGATAAAATCCAAATAAACGTAGGAAATGGGGACGGCTGAAGTCCCACTGGAAATGTTAGTGTGGTCGGTTAATTATCGAAAATAAATTGAAAATAATATGTGCGCATATAACTAAAGCACTACATTCGTTAATGGTCATCGTACTGAATTTTTCAGTGTATATAATAACTTACTACTTACGCTATATTATTCGCGTGTGCTATTCGTTGCAGCATGCAGTGTCTGTCGGTGGATGTTGATATGCGATAATGCGCTAGCGACCCACAGCTGGTCGACATGCGCCGTCTTCTGAGGCGATCACTTTGTGGCTCGGCTGCCGGCGACATCAAGTCTGGGAACAGCCGCCGAGCAGCTCGCCGTCTTGAGCGCTCGACGGCACTCGCTTCTTCCAGCTTAGTCCAAGTCGACACCGAGACGCAGAGCCTGTCGGGTAATGCTGCAGTTAAGCGGTTGTCTAAATTCCTAGCAGACAATATATACACTACAGACGGCTATGCGATCGCGCACGTGACAAGTTCTCGTCATCCCACAGGCAAGCGGTGTAGGCTATAGTTCTCGAGTTAGGTTAGGCCTAAGGAGTTAGAGTTAGGTCAAAACCACTGTTAACTTAGTCTTCCATCCCTCCGGTGTATGTAAATCGAACAGCGGTTTGTCAAGGTTATAAGGCGGGGCACGTTTATCTGCAGCGTCGGGTGCTGGGTAACACTATGTGATTCCGTATGGCAGATGACGCTTCGTATAGCTCTGCAATAAGATTTGCATAAAAAGCTATACACGACATTTAATCATTATGGTAATGGGTTAGAACTAGTTCTAACCTCGTTCTAACCTCTTACCATATTTTTACAGGGTTGGGGTGAAAATTTGCTTGGAACCTAAGTCGCCAAACTGCAACATTATCGTTCCATGTGATGCGTGTAGAGCGTCGGGTCGTGAATGCAGAGGAACGGCTAGCGACTGCATCAGTTGAGTGGACCGAGAAGTCACGGACAACGATAGTGACGTCACAGCGGCTCGTGGACCAGTGCAGCGACTCCGGGTGTGAAATAGGACTGGAAGCGACGACGACGACGGACGGTGTGCCGTGGCGCGGGGGTAGGGTCCTAGAACGGCAGGATGAAGTTCTGTCCAGCAGTAGAGCCAGCTCGGGCATCACGAGTTCAACCACGTCCTCTAGGTCGTTCAGCCGGTCATTGCGTCAACGCATCTCCCTGCGTAGCTTCCGCGCGCGCTCCGAGCAGTTCATACGCCGCCGAGTGCGACCTCCGAGCTGTTTGCGACGCAACTGTGACAGTGACGATGCGTACGGGCCGACGCGACGACGACCCGACGGTATGTCGGCCGTTAACAACTGGCTTGCGATTCCAAAAACGTCTTTTAGCAGGGCGAGCGCCGACTCTGAGCAACGGTTGTCGGTGGTGGATGTTGCGGTGTCGTCCCGGACTAGAGAGTCAAGTCGGTCTGATGAAACCACCGTGCCGTCGTCGTCTGTTGACACGACGTCCATCTGGAACGATCACTGCGGCTCGCTTGATTCATCAGTGTCGGCGACTTTTCCCGCCCTGCAGTCAAACTGCCAGGTTAGAACAGTCTCAAACCAAATACTATGGTAATAATAATGTTAACAATAATTTACTGGTGTCACGGTTTATTCGTGCGGTTTTTGTACTGCAATCGCTAGTTAATATACGACGAGTGGTCTGATGCGATATTCATTGTAAAAAATGTGCGCCTAAAGAATTGGCGGACAGTCAGTTTCCTGCAAAATCGACTAACCTTCATTTGGTTTGTTAGCCTACTTTGTTTATCAGAAATAATAAATTCAGAAATGTCGTTCTTTTACATTGATCCTCATCATTGTAAAGGGAGGCACATAAACAGTGGAACATGCGTGTTAATTAAACCCGCGTTCAACATGACCACCGTTCATTGTGGTGATCAAACGCTTTCGTTTCTTAAACTGTCCCATTGCTCGATTTACGGAAATCATGAACATGTTCCAGTTTTTATGGGTGAAAGTCCCCTGTATACCAACACTTAGTTTATGACGAAATACGAAAGCACTGTCGTAAAATGTAGACAAAAAAAATCACTGAGCATGTGTTTTGTTACTAATGGTTTTCGACTGCGGCGCACGTGCCGATGGCTCATCCAGGATATAACATAGGTCATCATGGGAGGCCCGTAGTTATGCTGGTTTCAGCAATTGCGAGTGACAAAAGCAAGCCTATACAATCATGTAGGCTTGCATTTTGCGCATCTCATGATGCAGTTATCGTCAAAGTGTTAGGCTATAAAAGTCGATTTCTTCGAAACGGCGATCGTCAAACGGATAATATCGCGATGCTGACGCCTCGGGCAAGTGTTGTATGAATTTGAAAGTATTCTCTGTTTTGACCGACGGAGTTTGTTAGATGTGTTCGTAAGAGTTAGTCACATTGATTTCTGTACTATTCGTCCGTGCGTTGTGATTGTGAGATGCATGCAATTACTTCATTGACACATTGTTCAATGTTCGTCAAATTCCGACAAGTAAGTTATTTCTGTCGTATCATCATCATCATCGACAACCGTGGGCTCAATGCCCGTTGGTGTCTGACGCCATTCTTACTATCGCTGCCCACCGCTGCCTATCTAGGGCAGCGTGGC
>Ga0209367_1004002_pt1 | contig 20211 bp, 11 predicted proteins | sample WorMetLIZISLAND2_FD_187412 | JGI IMG/M metagenome (GOLD analysis project Ga0209367, IMG submission 187412) | Marine gutless worms symbiont microbial communities from Max Planck institute for Marine Microbiology, Germany - Olavius geniculatus... ...
GATATTAACTTCGAATTTTCTACCCCTAAAAAGGCACACCCTTGCGTGAGACCGCGTCGTTTGAGCCATCGTGCGTGAAAATCCGCCGACCGGTCTGACCTGTAGGTCGGTCAACCATAGAAAAATTTTCGTTATATTTCACCCATTTGCCGAGAAGCCCCCAATGGACGGATTTGCATGAAATTTTGCATGGGGGGTCGTCTCACCGACGAAATCACCTGTTTCAAATTTTGTGTCGATCGGTTGAGGGGTTTCGGATCTGCGTGGGGTCGAATTTTGCCATTCTCCCTTTACTTAGCCGGTCGCCATTAATACAGGGCTGTGCTACCCACAGAGATATACTTTTCACCCAAAAGGTATATATCTGTGGTGCTACCGCACGCCTGTGATGACTTACCGCAGATAGTCACCTATCCAGTACTAACCACTTGATAGCGGCCCGACCGTGAATGGAACCAACAATCTCGCGGTCGCAAGTCTAACGTCCTAACCGTTACACTAAAGAGCCACGATTAAGAGGCTATTCGTTTTATCTACATACACAACCATTGGCTTCTATACCCCCAAATTTGGAATCAAAATCGGGCGCAATTTCTCCCCAGTTTTGGGCTCAGGTTCTCCCCAATTTTGACTCAAGTTTTTCCTCTATTTTGGGCTTTTTCTGCTCTAGGAAAAAAGTTTTGTTAAGGGTGTATAGTTCGCCCAGTGAAAATAAGGGAAAAGTAAAAATAGGGGGCGCATAAACAGGTAAGTAGTAATAACACAAACTGTGCACCTCTCAGCTAGAGATTAGTCTACACGTTGCGTTTTAAATCAAGCTGGACGATATCTCGTACGAAATTTAGTTTTTGTCACAATATTGCAGATAACAATAATATTTCTCAGGGGCATAATTTATACGGGCGGGGGTCTACGAACCCCCTGGAGGATTTATGATTTCAATTTTTTCCCTGTAAATCGTACCTTTAAAACAATGTTACTGCGGCATGGACACGTAGACTTAGAGGCCCCAAATATTACTGAGACCCCCAATGATTTACTGAAATGGCATGACGCCAGTGATAATTCTTACCGCAATACAGGCGACACGCTGCGCTGAAGACTATGCCGATCGCTGCCGATAGGTCTGTGTAAGTCTTCATACGGTGAAAGCGGCATTGAACTGTGACGGACCAAGCAAGCAGCCGTGATATGCAACGTCAGGTCGCGGTCATAACGCACTATAGAACTGACTGCTACTCTAGCCTACACTGAGATTGTATTCGTCATCGTAAAACCAGAGCATGCAGTTTCATCCTCATTTTCAATTCTGTTTACACAGACAGCGGCCGAATAGCAACAGCAGCGCTCTTCGTCGAAAACTGACCGTAAAAGTGTGCAATGTCGACGTTTGCTACAATTGACACAGGCGTCAGTTGCTGCTGCTGCTGATGATGATGATGCAGCGGGTTCCGGCGCGGATGCTCCGTGTGTATGGTCAACCGTCCGTATACATACACAGTAGCCTACAACAGCTGGGCCTACTATCGGCGCACGCCGTCGCGCCTCGCCGGACTGGTGCTGTACCATAAGCCGAAATATCGCGATACTGCGGTATTTTGCGACGCTACTTTGTCTTGTTGTCTCCGGGCCTCCCCTCTTGTCCGCATCCGTCTTCACGTATGATGGTGATCTGAGCCTGAAATTTCAGAAGACACGTTCCAAACCCCACTAGTTTGTACGGCACTGAAGTGACACCGATGTTAATGCCGAGCTGCTTGTAGCATGTATTCTTATACCGCCGCCTGCCGGTAATACCGCGATATTTTGATACCGGCCGGTATGTGCAGCACACATCAGGCTGAGTCTGCATGGGTCGAGGATGGACGCGCCACACGCGTTGGTCGATCTGCCACCACCAAATCCAGAGTCAACGTTAACGACCTTCATACATCTGGCGCGTACGTGTCCCATTTCTAACTACCCAACGACGACGACGACGACGACGACGACGATGTGCTGCTATATGCCGTGCATCTCCCCGACGACTGGCTGGTCCACTGACTGACGTCCACTGCCGCTACTAAGCAACCGTCTGCTCCGGTAATGCGACTATGACGCCGTAAAAGCTATCTACGTGCCGCGTGCCAGTTGCGTTGCAACGCATTGCGATTCGTAGGAATAAACGTCGCAAAGCAATTATCGGTCATATTATGCTAACTACATGTGTCCAAACATTGCCAGACAGACATTCTCTCCGCGCATCGTCGTGTTTGTGGGCTTTGTATTTAGCCGACCGTACTGGTCGAGCTATTGGCACGGTTGTCGCCAGTCCGTCTGTCTGTATGTCTGTCACAGATGTACCGTGGCTAAACGGTGCCAGATAGGCTTTAGGTTGCTATTCATCATTAATAGGAAGTCACATATTGGCTTTCAAATGACATGAAAATCATCGACCTTGGATGACCTTGATGGTCACTGACAACCAATACGGTCGGCTGTCATAACGACAACTGGGCTTCTTGTTTCCCTTTGTCGGTAGTTAGCCCTCATTAGACCTAATTGCTATTTTATATCTGGGCTAAGTAACTGGTTCAAAAACCCAGTATGTCGTTACCTTTGTAAGCCGCAAAGTAATAGAATTCAGCGCCCTGTAATTTACTCGAAACATTCGAAGCAGTAAGGCCTAGATATTCATGCTTTGTTATAAAATTCGAAGCAAAAAAGCATTGAAAGAACTAATACAAAATAACATAGGCCTAGCAAAAATAAAACCTGCAACAGTTACAGTTTTTGTAACCTACGTAGGCCTACAGTGTAAAAGAAAAGTTGGCACACAACAAAAGCAATCATAAAAATCAAACTCCAGTTACAAAAATGTGTTTGCAGCAAAGTCGTCATACGGAATAACCAGAGAATATTCAAATGTTTCCTTTTTGTGCATAGTTTTGTTCATATTTTTATTCGTCTTACTGTCGTACGGTGGCTACAAATTATACCCTGACGAAACCCGACAACGTTAAGCACCAACGCATGAGGGCGATAAACACAACTCGATATAGTCACGGCGCGACTCCAACTGTGGGTGTTAAGCCAGTGTCACACGTCATCTACGCATGCTTGTAGCAAACAAACAGCACGATCCGGATGACGAAATGTGTGACAGACTATAGCATCTCAAATCGTAAACCCGCCTGACGTGAATTTCTACAAGACTAGGCCTACCGCTTACTCTACGTCATTTATGTTGCTATACAAGCTAGCTCAAAGCCCAATGGCGCGTGAAATCATCACTGACCTACGATCACGTGTGTTTTGGCATAAATCGCGTGATTTGCGGAGCATTAATTTTATATCTTCGATATATCTTCGCCTCTGCAGCAGCGGAAACAAAGCTGTTCAATGCTCGTCTTGGTATCGTCGAATATAGGCCTACCAAGAACTGGGAAAGAGGCGTAGCATTTACTCTGATTTATTACGCCGTTATCGATAAAAACGTATCAAGTTTCTTGCACGTCCATACGCCTGTCCCATACCGGTATCAATTCAGAAACGACAAGAGTGAAAATCCGTAAGACCGTATAGAGCATAATATGTATGAACACACTAAAGATTCCCCGAAGCAACAGTATAGCCTAGGCCCTAACCGACGCATCAATATTTAGTTCAAAAAGTCAGTCGTTCGAGTCACTGGACGACGGACGTCAAAAAGATTCGCAGTAGTACGAGCAACGAAGCGGCGGTGCGATATCCAAAAAGATCGTCTGTCGTCACACGAAAACGCACTCACTTCGGAGATGGTCCGCTTATTTATTACGCCAGAGTTCGCGGGATGCGTTTGGCGCCATTCGTTTTTCATTCAGAACATTCGGCACGCGTCGGCATGACGAACGAGAGAACTGTATTAGTCGACATTATAAGCGGCGAGGCGTCCTACTGAAGATCGACAGCTCGTGGAAATTGCATCAGTATTCGCCGGTGTCGGTAGCGACGGACGTTGACGCTGCGTGGCGAGCACCGAAAGAAATGTATCGATCAAGCGCCGGTATGTGAGAACTTCTCCAACGTCTTTGGACTACGCGCCTCCACAGAGGACGTCGTCGTGCGTGTCGAACGTTTTGATTGATGCGTGGTCTTGTGCTGACGTCACGACTTGGCGCACCGTTTGTCATTAAACTGCCGGGCTTAGCGAAGAAAACAGTTTCTAACTAGAAACTGACAGTTGCCCCGCAGCGCATGGATGCACCACATGTAGATACCGCACTACGGAGTGTAGGCCCGTCGAGAGTCACAGCGGGGACCGGGGAAACATTCTCACGGTCACAGTGCCTACTGCCCTCTGGGGAAAAAATTGGATTTTTGTTTTAAAAATGGCGCATTTTGATGTAGGCTTATACTTTAATTTTTGATCGACGGCGGGGCCACAAACGCCGCCGTGGAACCCGAGGTAATTACTTACCCTCTCTACCTCCCTATCTCGACGGGCCTGACGGAGTGGGTAATCATAAGCTTCTCCCAAACGCTTTTGGCGTGTGCATGATGGTAACCAACGAGACTAACATCAATTTCAACCCCATGACAGTATTTTAGCGTAGCCTACATATACAATATGCATTAAGTATAACATTACATTAGTCGGGGTGGTCGCAGTCCTACAGACCTCCTGTCACCTAGCTTATCCCTGTGCATCCAACTATTCGGAATTCGGCGCACGTTGATCCGTCGTTTCTCACTGGTCGAAGTCGCTCGCTACACCAGACAGCGATGACCGGATTAATTAGCTACTGCCAGCCAGACCAGACGTCGGACAGCCTACAGATACTGTCTGTACATCGCTGATCTGTTGCCGTGCGTCGTCTCGACGTTAGGATACAAATCCGACACACCTAGACGTAGCCATAGGGGAGCACTGGGGGTAATGTGCTCCCCTCACCCTTAAGAGACCACAAATGATATTCATCTGGTGTCCGACTTCGAGCTGATTTATTCAAAATATAGCCGAAAATGCATCAAAACACTTCATTTCACACAAAAATTGGGACAATTTCTGGAGGAAGCACAATCCCCCTTTAAGGCTTTCGAAAGCGATTACGCGAATGTAACTTTACAAAACACCAAAAGAGTCACCTGCTACTAGCCGGCCACTATACGCTTTAATTGGCAATAAAAGCCGAAAAAGTGCGCGATAATTTCCAGTTTATCACCTGCAACGAATCGCATCCTTACAGGACTCGTAGATGCTTTCGAGAGACAGCCCCCTGCAGCCGCTGCCCTACATATTAGGCATATGCTCGCCAAAATTGTTCCTGTAGTCCTTAAAATTAATATGTCGTTCGTTCATTCATTGTTCAGGCTATATAGCAGCCTATATCTACCACGTGTTCAATATGTACGCGTACTCGTAGGCCCCATTATGTTTGTATTGTATTTTGTAAGCTGTTTTTTGGCGTAACAAATATTTGATAATTGTATCAATTTCATACGCAGTCTATCTGCTAGTGCCTGCTCTCTCACGCTCGGCTCTGGTCGTCTACGGTGTGCCACTATACACAGTCTATGTAATTTGTCTACAACAGCTTCCGTGCAGTGACTGATCCTGTAACCTACTCCACAACGACAGTAAAAAACAAAACAACAGCAAAAACAACTGCAGCTTGGTTGAAACAGTGACTAGGCCTAGGCTACAACCTTTATACTGATGTTTCAACTTCTAGAAAAAGCAATTGCGATTGCTGAAACGTCAAACGAAGGTTGTAGTTTGAATCGAGGCCTAATTTACGTAGGTTAATACAAAAATATGATATTCTGTGTTTAAATCATCAAAAACTTGCAAATTTGACACTCTAGACAGTCTATCAATGGATAGAATTGCCGACGTCAATCACAGATTTACATAAACAACAGTAAAAACAGTGAACTTTTCGCCCCAGGACGTTTTGTCCCTTGCCTGGACGTTTTGCCAACAAAACTGCAGACGACGCCGAAAAAAAGAATGAAGAAAACACCCATCTGTCACAGTGGTGAAGCCAGAAATGTGAATCGGGGCGGGGGGAACTACACCGTGGGCCATAAAAAACGTGCCACTTTACTTTTGTCCATATCTTCGCCAATTATTGACCAATTTTCAAAATCCTTTCACTGGCACACTCTGCAGACAACTTGCAATAATGTGATTATTAATTTTATTATATATCCCACCACACGTGGGTTTCTACAAATGCGTTTCTACACTACCTTGTGAAATATAAATGTAAGCAAAAACTAACAATAATAACAAAAATTTAGGTAAATGAAAAAAACGCTTCAGACCAACATTGCGATGAATGATTCGTATGACACTAGACTGTGATAGACCCACACAGTCTAGTGTCATACAGACCATTCACTGCAATGTTGGTCTGAAGTGTTTTTTTCAATTTTACCAAAATGTTTGTGTGTTATTATCGTTATGTATGCACGTTTTTGGCCCACCCTGTAGATTCTTTCCCCTCTCCTCCTCTTTTCCTTCCCTTCCTTCCGTTTATAACTCCCAAGTCCCATCCCTTCCCTTTGCTCCTCTTCCCCTCCCTCCCTCGCACTAGAAGTAGGACCCCTAAAATCCAGCTAGGGAATCTGAGGCTGAGGAAGCAGTGTGAAGTACCCCAGTGGGGCATTAGGTGGGGCCCGAGCCAAAATTAAATTTGGTATATTATACGTTTAAAATACGAGATCTAGTGGCAACAATGTTACTTATTTTCCTGAGAATCAGCTGACCAAATTCAAGGCAGTGTAAAAATGTGCTAGTCTTGTCTGGACGATTGGGGGCTGGGCAGTGGGTACCCCTAGTCTACATCACTGGTCCGTCAACTGTCGTCTTCTCCCATCCTTCTTCCCTGCTAGATCTGCTTCGTCAACCAATCACCAGTTAGTCACAGCCAGTGGCGTCGTGGCACGGAAAAGCAATGGTCCCACGCCAGAAATTTTCGGCCGTCGGACAATCACCAGAAATCTTCTTCGTCCCGAAGTGCAATATTTGGAAAAATTTAAAGGCAAAATAAAAATTTTGAGCACCGATAACCTCTGTTCTTGGAAATTCACAGCTGTCTGTCGAAAAATTGCAACTTCCTGTTCTGCCACCACGACGCCGCCGGAAAAAGAAAAACGATATCAGCTCCCCCAATCTCAGTCAAACCCAGTCACAACAATTCGCATAAGTGAGCTACATTTAAAGGCACTGCAAGCGCAAATGACTATCAGTCACACGAGCCTTCTGTCACTAACACTAGTCCACTCACTGTTTGTGTGCTAATAGCAGTCCGACTGCATTTCACAAACAATCTCATCAACGTCAGACTCCGCAACCACTGCTCCTATTAGCAGTTTGTTGATAGTCTTCAAAGCAGCTTCGGTTGACAGCGCCGAATTCACAGCCTCGTCTCGAACAGCAAGACTGCACACATGAACGAACAAATACGATTCATTAACGCTATAGAAGAATACAAATTACAGAACTGAAGATGCAAAATAACAGTTCAACTAACGTATTCTCTTAGTTTCTCGCAAAAATACGTAAATGTGCAAGTCTATATTTTACATGAGCAATGAATGAGAAAAGAACTTTTAAAAAGTCTGGGATAGTAAACCACATCTTTCCAGTCCACATCAATGAAAAACAGCAAAATGGTATACACAAGCACCACGCAACGGGAAATCTCATTGTTAAAGATGTCGTACTTATCTGCTTAAGACCGCAAAAATGCAAACATCTCACAATATAAATTAACAGTATGGCAAATAATCATGAAAAGTCCACAAATCTGTAGGAAGAACGTATCGCAGCATTGCAATGACATCTCTATAGCAATCACCAGACGTCAGCTAAATGGGTCCTATATATAAAAATACTAAAACAAAAAAAAACTAAAACTCGCACACAACTATGTTTCAGGCAGAAGCAGGCACACCGCCAAACCAAATTGTGTGCAATTAATTTAAAAACTAGAAAGCAGTCATAGCCCGTAGGTACCTCCGCCAAGGCAAAGCTATTCGCCAGGTGGCGTCACCATCTTCGATTTTGCAGCGTTTTCCTTATGCCCCTTTTAACGCAATGGTAACGAAAATTTCAAAGTGATCCAGAATCCAGGATTCCTGCCGGATCACGCCCAAAATTGAATCACTGGTAGTTTGTGCCATGCCCGACATACCCTCAAAATTTCAGAAAGATCCGTTCATAACTTTTTGAGTTATCTTGCTGACTCACAGACAAACAAACAAACAAAAACTGGCAAAAACATTACCTCCTTGGCGGAGGTAAAAAACAGTTCACCACTGTCGCAAGATGCAATAGCATCGAAACTTTCGTGAAAATTCGATCAATAAATACTAAATATATTGCAACTTGCAAAAACAACATCACAACATCAAAGACAGAAACGTAGATGCAAGAATTGAATAAATGCACAGATAGATGACAAAAATTGATGCCTCCACCAAAGGTTTTTTGAGAGGAACACCATTCCAACAACACACTGACTGGCAGATGGCCCTTAATTATCTATGATAAATGTACAAAACATCAGTTTATACATTTGTTAACAGCAATGTGCAATGTCTGACACTTTGAAAAAGGCAAAAATCATAAAAAAGGTGATATCACTCACCACCACATCATCTAACTGACAATGTGCTTTTTATGATTTTTGCTGTTTTCAAAGTGTCAGACATTGCACATTGCTGTTAACAAATGTATAAACTGATGTTTTGTACATTTATATTTGCTGTTTTATTACTACAATAATGTTTTCTTATAGGTGGTGAATTATAATTCATCTGTTTTGCACGGCCGTGAAGATGCAAAGCCTCAGAGTTTGGAATCAATACCCTGACTTCCTGAGGTGACATGACGTCATCGGACTCAGCGTGGGCACTTTCCTACTGGCGGACAATGATGACCATGCATCTATCTTGCACCGTTGCGGAAATACAAAGCCTCAAAGACTTCTGGGTCACGACCTTGACTTTTTGGAGTCACGTGACGTCATCGGTCAGGTGACCAATGGACTCACTGTGGTCACTTTCCTATTGGTGTCATGGATGACCATGCGTCTATCTTGCACTGTTATGGAGGTATAAAGCCTCAAAGTTGCATTTAGCCCATATTGAGGGCCAAAAGTTTACTGCACATGCCTGACGTCACGTGACCTGTAGGCAGAGGGTCAAAAATGATTACCTATTTGGAATTTCCAATAAGATATTGCCTATTCATTATACAACTTCTATAGAGCTATGATGACGATTAACGGCCGTTTATAGATGAAAATTTTATGCAGGAACATTTTGGGCCAAAAATTTCCAAGTCCGTTTTTGGGCCCAATTTTTGACTTAGCGGGATTTTTCAGGGGTTAGGTATTAACTTTGAATTTTCTAACCCTAAAAAAGCACACCCTTGCATGCACGTTGTCTGAGCCATCATGTGTAAAAATCCGCCAACCGGTCTGACCTGTAAGCTGGCCATTAAAAAAGATAAAAAGAATTTTTTAAAATTTCCATTATATTTCAGCCCTTTGCCAAGAAGCCCCCAATGGACGGATTTGGACGAAATTTTGCACAGAAGGTCATCTCACGGATGCAATCACCTGTTTCAAATTTTGTGTCGATTCGTTCAGGGGTTTCGAAACTGCGAGAGGTCAAATTTTGCCATTCTCCATTGACTTAGCTGGTCGCCATTAATACAGGGCTGCGCTACCATGCACCTGGGATTCAAGAAGGAAATTTCTGTTTTCAAGACCTTACATTTCCTGATAACTGCTTGGTAATCTAAAGTGTCCCACTATGCCCTTGTACCACGTCTCTGCTAAGCCTATCTTCGAATTGACTGTCCCTTAGGATTAACAGCTGGAAAAACTAAAATAAGACTGAATTGCAACAAAATTATTTTAAGGTGCTCACACTTATTTATAAAAAATTCTGCTAATGTTATGAGTAGGCATGGAATTTCGAGCCAAGCCGCGGAATTTCCTCTTTGCTGTGGAATTTTGATATTTTTGCAGAATTTTCACGGAATTTTGCAGAAGTTGAAAATTCACCAGCGATCGGTACAATTTTTGACTTAATGACATATTTTTGTCATGAAAAAATCAAACTAAACTGCCAAAAAGTTGTGGGTCCTATGTGGGCAATATGGCACAATCGCAAATAAACGCAATGCAACTTGACAGATTGCACTTTTAAGATGAGAAAAATATAGGTAATTTTCTGTGTTCGTTGTCAGCATAACTCAGCACAATGTCACTCTGCCAACTGCCCTACAGAAACAAATGTTTATGAACAGGACAGAGCTCAGTTTCCTTTAAAATGGAAGGCCACAGTGAGCCATGGAATTTAAATAATTTTGCCACGGTAAGCCGCAGAATTTTGCAAACTGGCCCATGGAATTTGGCAAAATTTTAGGTGGAAACTGTGGGCCCTAGTTATGAGCACACTCTAGCAGTGACAAAAGCATAAATGTGCACCCCAAAAAGTCACTTACAGTCGCAGAATAACACAACCGACCACAGCCCATTCAGCAGATCTCAGTGCAATGTTTCGACTTGAGAGTCTGTATGACATCAGCAGATAGCATCAACATCACAGCATTGTAATGCACAAATATATACAACAAAACAGGTCGCCATACAAAATATCACATAGAGTTTGACCATGACCATAGATTATTTTTAAAAACTTGCTGACTAATTTGCCCCAGCAGTTGCTTCCACTTCCATACATTGAGACCAGATGTGAGAACACTGCTCTCCAAATTCCACGCACTAAACTTGTAACAGCCACTGAAAAAACTGAACCTACTGACTAAATGTACTTCCGTGCACACACAATATTTCATTTTCAGTTATGTTTTAAGTCAGACTAAGTAATTATCGTGAATTTATATAGGACCTAGTTGAAAAAATCTCCAACGTGATAAATAAAACTTAAAACATATAATTAACAGATGCCAGTTTTCCAGCGCAAATCATTCTTCATGCCATCATGCAATCATATTACTATCATGCCTGGAACCTACAACATCTCCGGTGTTCGTTGTACTTCACAGATTCACGAGCAGAAGACGTTGTGCTAAATTCTAATCAAATTCTCATGCATAGTTTATCTTTCCCCATTTTCTGAAATTCTGGTTTCAGTTTCTGAGTTTCCCCTAGAGTAATACATATTTTTACAGCGATGGTATAATTTTGCTGACTCAAACTGCAGTAACTATCACACTGTTGCAAACAATGAAAAGCAGCAAACAATTCAAAAGTTCCAGTGACGATAATCATGACGAATGCTTATGATGATGATCACGTAAATTATCACTACTGTTGATAAGACAATTAAAGGACACAAATGGAATACCGTAAACAATGAACAAGCTCCCGTAATGCAGTTGAAACATCAGTCAAACGTAGCGACGTTGGTTCAAGTAGCCGTGGCACTCTATCATACAAATGACAATTAACAGCACAGATAACAGTTAATATATCAGCAGAAAGTAATCTTAAATATAGAGCTGTCACATTTTCTAACTTTCTATATTCTAGAGGCGGGTCCCATAAACGTCTCGGGCCCGGGGTAATTTACCTCCTACTCTCCATCTCGACGAGACTAAGTGCGTTAATTTACACGTTAATTAATGCATTAAAAAAATTAACGCACTGCGTTAATGCGTTAAAAAAATTAACGCCTTGACAGCTCTACTTAAATATAATACAAGCAACAGTAAAAAGTTTCTTAGTCACTGAGGTACCTATTTCATGACCTATTTAGTCCTCCACAGTGTTATCACCACTCATAATCCCACTCCAATCAAGTGTAACCTTTGAAATAAGTTTTGCATCAGTTTATCACACGCACATCTCAGGCAGAACACGCTGCCGATCACAGTCATGAAATAAGTATGTTTCAACATGGTCTAAAGTTGATTATGCCTCGATAAACTTGCACAATATAGTTAGTAAAGCTTCAGTGACAAAAGCAAATGTAATTATGCACAGAAGAATTTATGCCTAGTCTAAAGTAACTGCTTGTTGCCTAACTAATTAACTGATCAACATCATTGTTCTGTTTACGTCTTCAGCATATCAATTTTAACACTAAAAAATATAGCAAAATACAACACGATGGAATAAATCTTATGCTGTAGTCCATAAAAACAAAATGTTTTAATTTCTGGCCCACTGTAGTTCCTGATATATCTATGAATAAAAAACAAAACCCTTACTTAAAATCACTCACACAATTAACTCAGTCTGCTTGTACAAAGCCTCAAATAAATTACTATCACAACGAAATAATCTTGATTTGAATTTGTTGGTAATGTATAAGGCCAGTTTTCATTTTTAAATTACTACAATGCATGATTTGCACACTTTAGTGCAGCATTTAAGTGACTGTTGCACCCTTTGCTGCTGATTCTCATGTAAATAAATAAATAGTAAATCTAAATAAAGAAGAAAATAGCTCATTTAGCACACAATTTGAAAGTAAATCTTTTTACTAAACCAATTATCCTGGTACTGATAATCTTAGACTTAAACTGACCCAGAGATCATCTTATGAAAAATGTTGACAACCAAAAAATTTTCTAAAAGCTCACAGCTCAGGCAATTTCAGATATAGATTATATAGTTGTAACCTGACATTACTGCATTTCTGAGTTTTACGGCACTTCACAAATTAGCTTTCAAGTTTTAACACAATGCACAACAACTTTTCACATATCAATCTAGTTTCTAACTGTCAGAATTTACATAATGAAACCTCCAGAATCAAGTTCTCAAGAGTTAATACAATACACAGAATATACTGACACATGACTGAGTTTGTCGAGAACAATTTTTCTTCGCAGCGAGTTCTGTGAACATGAATGAACACTTGGTAGTAGAATTTCCTTCTCGATATGTTCCGATTCCTGTGGAGGAAAAATACAGCAAAAGCTTTGGCCAACGACAATATACACTGCTAAATGAACAGCAATCAACCGACAGCAGTTATAACAGCTATGTCACGATACTGAAATAATGCGAACAATGCACAAGCAAATTTACTTCATAATTTTACACCAATGAACTAAACTGCTGTAATGGATGCAATTACTTTAATACACCATGTAGAAGACAGGACACATTAAGTAAATGCAGTTATAACAATATCGTACAACAAAACTAACACCCCATAAGCCAGTGACCAGATAAGCCTGGCCTCATATTTTATCAACCTGTATGGGTTGGCTGGTGGCCTAGCGAGAGGCGTGGCTGCCAGCCACACTGACTGCTGCATGTGCGTCGTCAGACTCAAACATGGACAGCCGGATGGACCAGACAGTTTTGGTTTAGACAGTTATCAGTTTCCTCGTGTGCTTAGTTAAAGTTTAATAAAATATTTATTAAATTATACTAATCATTGTTCATTTATAATTAACATTTTAACTTAATTAATATACCTTACAGGAAACATTATACTAAACACATGAGGAAACTGATAACTACCTAAACCAAAACTGTCTGGTCCGTCCGGCTGTCCGCGTCTGAGTCTGACGACGTGCATGCAACAGTCAGTGTGGCTGTCGGCGACGCCTCTCGCTAGGCCGCCAGCCAATCTATACAAGTCCATCATCCACTTATCCCCACACCAGCAAAAACAGGTAAATATTTACATGAATTTTTTTTTAAAAACTAGATAACATAACATAGATAAGATAGATAATATCGTTACAAAATTGTTATTTTTTAAAGCTTATTGTCTTTGCTTACTGTGTAATGTTCCTCTGTAATCACATTATAATGTTCACATCATTCTACACAATCACCAAAAATCAATTTCCGCTTCACAAATATATGAAAAAATTACTTCGTTCCAGAACTTATTAAAGTGCAAAATACTACATTCAAGCTTCTTTTGCCATCATTTGCTCCTGTAAATGAACAAACTTAAACTGGTGATCAGTAGCATTTTTATGTATTTGTTTATAGGTGCACACAATTTCATAAGTTCTATTTTTGTGTAGCAGCACAATCTTACATTCTGTTTATTTCTTTCACACAAACTTACATGAAGCATTCTGTCTGATAAACAAATGTTTGGTTAATTCATATTTTGGGTGCAGCTTTTTTCTGGACTTACAAACAAATAACAAAAGGCAGTGAAATACTGGCTAAATACTGACTATCGTACCTGCTTGGATGAATCAGCAAACCGGACCCGAGGTTTTGCTCCATAGAACTTGTCAACTTTTCGCTCATATACATTCATGGTCTCATCATGCCTATCTCTGCTGCTCTCTATGCTGTCTTTGTTCACATCATTATTATCGGAACTCCTTTCGCCTGCGCTGTCATGCCCACCATCTGCAGCATTCGTCGTTTCAGTGGGAGTGGCGCGCAGATATGCAACCAATTCCGCAGTCTTCCACTCAAGCATACAGCTCTTTACTCGTTCCAACGTTGTCTGCTCTTCCGCTACTTTCTTGGAAAAGTTATTAAAGCTGCAAGTTGTTTCCACACTGTTATCACAGCTGCTTGGCAATTCCTGATGTGTAGACTTAGCACTCAGAGCACCAGCAGACATATCGACGACGCAACTTCTGAACAAGCCCTGCCGAAACTGATCTGAATTGCTCCATTGCACGGTTTTACTAGAAACAGCAGAATCGACAGATGAGGCTTCTTGTCCTGAAGGCTTTTTGTCTTTCTGCGCAGAATAAGAAGTGCTGGAAACTGAAGGCAAACTGTTAGAATGGCCTGGCAGCTGTTGATCAATAAGAATATCGTCTGAAGCATCACTGTCACTGTCAACTGACGAATGATCTTCTTCATCATTATTCAGTGACAAACCGTCAAGCATCTCTGCAACTTGGCTCTCGTCAACAGTATGAGGCCTGTGTCCAGAGAGTACTATGTCACCAGCACAGCCCCTGACAACAGTGATAATAAGTTACTGTCTTAACTGCCTAACGTAACCAAATTTCAGCTAATTGTAAAATAAATTAATATAAATCGCATTATTATGATAAACAACTGTTGTAACAAATAAGTAAGTAAGCAAGAAAACTCAAAAGGTGCCGACTTAACATTCGTTCACAATGTGATCGCCACACCTGAAAAGATGTCTTTAGTAGCTGTTCATACTGTTCAAATTTGCTATTACAACCATCTGTATGTAAGATAACATAGCTTTAAACTTTTTTCAAACTTACACCAGGTACCAAATAAATTATGGAACATGATGAAACAAAGTTTTACGGGCTTCTTTGTGATACCCAAACAGCATTAAAGCAATAAAAATAGATGAAACAGCTGCTCGCTAATTACAATGACAATACACAGCAACTAAATACACAGCAATGAAAAAGTCCAGGCTACTGTACATGCAATATATACTCAACGTTATATACCATAAACTGAAACTGCTGTACTAGTATATTAGCAACTTCTTAAAAAACACAAACACATCATTTAATGGCTATTTTCTGGATAAAAGTGGGTCAGCTGGTTATTCTATGCATATCAATGTTCTTAGATAGTCCTGAACTGAGCATGCTCTCAAAACAAGCCAGAAATATATTTGAAACAATCTGACTGAGACTACTTTGGGCATCCCTTTGTCTACTGATAGTTCCCTAATCTTCACCATCATACAATGACTTGTGCACATACATTACAGTAAAAAGTCCAGACCCCGTTAATTTGTACTAGTTTGTCACCAAAATGACTGATTCCAACATCCCAGCAATTATCTTGTGTCTGCAACTTTCTTTCTTTCTTTCATTCTTTCAACATAAACCAACACTGTTTCTGATACAAAATCTTCAATGTCATAAAGATAATCTGTGTATCAGACAAACATGAGCAGCAGAAAATGAGCAAAATTCGAAAATTGCCACTAGCAAAAGATCTATCTGTTACATACTTATTAACTTCATCTGAAAGAAGCTTGATTGGCTCAGGTCGGCTCTTGTCTCTCAGCCAGACTGGTTCACTCGGAATTTGCTTGAGCAGATATTTAGAAGCAGCATAGCATCTGTTGTTGCAGAAGTTCTACAATCGCAGTATGGAAACATGTCACAGAAATACATAAACATGACAAAACGGTGAACACATGTAAAGTAACATCTTCAACAGCTGTGCATTCCAAACATAAATACAGAAACACATACAATCAAGGCTGGAAAATTTGTCCGAAAAACACAGGTTTTTCGTGTTTTTTTCTTTAAATTAAAAAAAACGTCAACAGTTTCAATTTAAGGTTGTTTATTTGTGGAGAAATTTATCGCATATGATATTTTATTATCTTATATTATGATTATCTCATATATGATGCAACACTACACTGTAAGCCAAAATACTGCATACTCCAGTGTAGCACTTTAGAGCAAAGTAATTAAATGAAAAGTATGCTGAGTCGCTTGTTTAAAGTGAACATCTACAGAAATATCACATTCCTGGTCACATGCCCATCCATTTGCAAAAATATAGAGTAGTGAGATGAAGCCAAAAAATAACTCACCTTTCTGTCGGAAATGTCATATACAGTTTTATTTCTCAGCGAAATGTGATACTTCTGATGTGAAGTCTACAACATTAATAATAATAATAATAATATAGTCACTTGTAAGGCGTTCAATGTCAGTGAGCTGAATCTGAAATGACTTAGCACTGCAATACTAAAACAGTGACAAGACAATGCATTATCAATCATGCACAAGTAAGACAATAAAGATGCTGTTATTCGACAACACATAGTAACCTCATTAACTTAAGCCCTATACAATGCATCAGCTGCAAAGATATAAAATGACCCAACTTACTGAAGTCAGAGTATTTCCACACAGAGGATATCCACACAACTTTGTAATTGCTCGCTCGACAACAACGTCACAGTACTGACTGGAGGTGATATGAAGTAGCTACAAACATAACACAAAAACATACATATAAGCACTGCATGCAAAACCCACTTAACCAAAAACTCCTAAACACATAAAGCTGTTTCATCAAATTTCCAAATAACTGGAGTTAAGACATAACTATGTGCACAACCTAACAACGTCAATACTCGTAAACATTTCAAAATTAGATGGTATGGAATAAACTGGCACCAATTGCATAAGCACTATTTTGATCCAACACAAAATGTGCAACATATGGAATGCAACAGATGTAATGCAACTGACATAGGTGATGCAACGCAACCGCTTCTATCTGGGCTGCATTTTGACCGTTGCATCAGCTGCATTTGTTGCGTACTGTACTTTTGTTGCATTCATTGCATCTGTTACATACTTTTTTTTGTTTGCTGCATATGTTGCATGCATTGCAATGGATGGATGGAAACTCCACTTATGTGAACACATCATAAAATAAACGTCTACAACAAAAACTAACACTGCAGAAAATAATGAGAAAAGTACAAATGACAAATAGTTAAATATTAAATAGTTATTTCATACTGCACACACTGATACATTTCATGTACATCTATATACAACTTACAGCATCCTTCAGATATTCTTCAGATGCAGTAATTTCTGACAACTTCTCGACAACATGGTGAGCTTCTTCTTCCAAAGCCACCTGCTTCTTAATCTTCTCAATTAACTTTTCACGTCTAACAGCCACATAAAAATGCACATCTAAAATATAAAGTTACATCAATTATACTGCATCAGTTGTGGTGTACTGTAACTTATAACTTGTAGTATGATGGGCTGGCGAGCCGTAGCTTTAAATGCCCATATCCTTGGCCCAGAACATGTCCAGATGGTTCTTAAAAGAGTTGACGGATGGAGCTGACCGACTGAGAAAGACAGTTTGCGTCATTCACAACTCAATGGCTAAAGAACTTCTGGTGCACCCGTAATTCACTTTGTAAAACACACAAATGCTAACTGTGCCCTCTTGTGCTGTAATGATTCACAGCCATAAAAAAACTGCCTATATTCAACATTTTCCCAACCTCCAACCATCTTGAAAACCTCAATCATATCTCCTTTCTTTCAGCATTGTTAGACTCAATTTCCACAGCCACTCTTCATAGCTAAACCTTCTAAGCCGAGGCACCAGACTAGATGTGGTTCTCTTGACTCTTTCCAGTGTTTCTATGTCCTTACTAAGATGCGGAGACCATAACTGAATACAGAACTTAAGATGCGGCCAGATACAGGTCTTATTATAGCTGAGAAAAAGTCTTTTACATCATGCTTCTTGTCCTTAAAATGCCTTTTAACCATGGCTATGATCCTTCTCACAGCTGCTGCAGATTTATTACACTGACTGGTCTATATGAGGTCAGACCTGATAACCACTCCCAGGTATGTCTCCTCCTGAACTGTCTTCAGTGCTATCTTCTGTGTGCCCTCAGTCATGTAATAATCTGTTAACAAAATCTGTTAATCTGTTAGTGCATGAGCTTGTACTTGTCCACATTAAATCTAAGCTACCATTTGTCTGACCAAGAACACAGTGAATCCAGATCCTGTTGTAGATATGTGTTGTCTGCTACTGTCTTTATTCGAGACCAGAGCTCTGTGTCGTCAGCGAACATCTTCAACTCATTTCTAATCCAGTCACGAAGATCATTAACATAAAGAAGGAAAAGGAGAGGTCCAATGACACTGCCTTTGGCACTCCACTCGAAACAACCTGCTGAGAATGCTCCTCTAACTCCGACTGCCATCATTCTTGACACTAAGAAGCCTTCCAGCTATGCACTAAGTTTCGCTTGATTCTGAATTCCGTGAGTTTCTCTAACAGCAGCTGATGTGGTATGCTATCAAATGCTTTCTGGTAGTTGAGATATACTACAGGGTGGGGCAAAAAAGTAGCCCCCTAAAGTTTTTTGCTGTTTTCTCAGCAACCGTTTGGAATTTTAACTTGAAATTTCACAGATTTATTCACTAAAAAACACTACATCTAACTGCCAAGCAAAATGTGACTTTGTTGAAAAACGACAAAGTCACAGACTTCTAAACATGACTGCCTAACGACTTTTCAGCATTCAATAATGTTCAAGCTACAACACCAATTTAATAACATCTCTGAAACAACACAGTTAAATAATGATCAGATGCCAGAATTCCATTGTCACTGTGAATGTTCGAAGTGTCCACCGCCAGCTCCAAGCTACAACACCAGCCTCCAGTTGCCTTATTTGAGAAATTTTTCACAGCCTTGTCGATTGGTCCCTGTGGCAGGTTGCCCCAGATAACCTGAAGCACTTCATTGAGTTTGACGCTTGTTTTTGGCTTTGTTTTAAGCTTGCGGTAAGCCTCCAGCATTGCACCCCACACGTGATAGTCCATTGGGTTTATATTTGGCAAATTTGGAGGCCATTGATCTTTTGTGATGAAATCTGGACAGCTGGCCAGTAGCCAGTTCTGTGCGCTGAGCGCTGTGTGTGCTGATGCATCATCCATCCGGTGGGCAGTCGGCGATTGCTTTAAAGGAACGATAATTTAATAATAATTTCTAAACAAAATAAATTACTGTTTATCAGAACGTTACTGTTACATCATTGGCAGTAATGTGCTAACCAGTTTTTGAAAATTAAACGGCATTTTAGCTTAAACATTTTTAGTGCTGAAAAATCGGTAGGCAGTCATTTTAAAAAGGCTATAACTTCGTCGTTTTTCAACAGAATCATATTCTACTTAGCAGTTAGATGTAGGATGTTTCAGTAAATAATCCTGTAAAATTTCAGATTACAATTCCAAACAGTTGCTGAGAAAACAGCAAAAAAACTTTAGGGGGCTAATTTTTTGCCCCACTCTGTACATCTAGGCCATATCCAATGTTTCCAGAAGGTTCGTCCCATCTGGAATCTATCCTTTGTTCGCTCAAAAGCCTGTTTACCGGTACCTCTACAGGGTGGTCCAGCTAAAGTGAAGCCAACTTACATTTTGGCTGGTAACATTTGAATGCATAGGCAAAATTCAATGACTTTTTTGCAAATGTGATAACAGTTCAGACACACACATTGCGAATCATAAAAACTTAATATTGTTCATCAGATGGCGTAACCAGGTTAAGTATTTTCTCCCTTGTTACATCTCTCATTTTACTGACTTACTCGTATAGGCCGATAATTTTACATTTTGACGAACTTAATAAAATTCTATGGTAAAATCGTCTGGTTTTGCTGGTATTTGTTAGCCTTTGCTTTTAAAATAATATCTTTGGGAATAACTACCTGTTTCTGCATTTTGATGGGTAAAATAAC
>Ga0209367_1004005_pt1 | contig 20202 bp, 10 predicted proteins | sample WorMetLIZISLAND2_FD_187412 | JGI IMG/M metagenome (GOLD analysis project Ga0209367, IMG submission 187412) | Marine gutless worms symbiont microbial communities from Max Planck institute for Marine Microbiology, Germany - Olavius geniculatus... ...
CTAGGGAAGAAACGGCGAGTTCTGCGCAACAGTAGGCCCTGTAGCCAGGACTGCAAGTATACCGATCCAGTCGGTTAACCCGGCCGACTTGGGCTGTATGCTAGCTTAATTGGGCTTCGCCCTCGCTGGCTCAAAGTGCCGTCAAGGGGATGAGCTCCCTCACAATGGACCTAGTTGTCTATGCAGAATCTTTTTCTTCTTCTTATGTGTACATATTGTTTTCTCCATGGAGCAATTGTAACTGTATGCTCCGTCGGATGGTCGGATAGCGGCCAAAATTGAAATGACGATTTACTATAAGTTCACTACTATGACCAAAACTGCATGCTGCCTATCACAACAAGCACCAGTGACGAGCATTTTAGTCGTATTAACATCAATGACTTTGAAAGACCCTGAACTTCCAAAATAAGGGGTTTTTATTGTTGCGATTTTCGGCTGCAGCGCACATGTCAAGAATGAACTGCGACGATATGACTCGAGATAGACTGACAGTTTGCGAACAGGAACTGCTATAGCTTTCGCGCGTCTCGTGAACATTAGCTCAAATTTCATGTTAATACGAGTAAGTGAGTTATAATTATAAGCTGCACAATTAATCAAGTCATGGGGAGTGAACGGCCAGAGAATAAGTCAACACCTAGGCTTATATAAAGCGTGCAGCTGTTGCTGAAGTTGCTGATGCAGACGCGCGATTGGAGGAAAGGTGAAACCGGGAGATAAAAGCCACTGACTGCATGGGAGATGGCTGTACAACATCTTGACGTTTCCTGACGTTGCGGAGTTTTGTTGCGGGCTTTAGATTTTCTCCTGACTCGTAGCGTAAGCATGTAGTAGAACAATTTTACAAGAAATCAAAGTGTGTGCATGGAATTTGAGCTTATTATAGCTCTGCTCATCAGCGCCCTGCAGGCTTTGACACTGCACGACTGCAGACAGTGCAGCAGCGAAGTGCTTGCTTTATTATTAACTCATCGATACTTTTACTCACTCACCAGCGTCATGTCATGACTTATCGTCATTCGTCACAGGAAACTACCACACCGCGGGCATCATGTCACGAATCGGCCCCACTCGGCCTCGCATCCCTTTGGGCACATGCGCTGCAGATATTAATGACGTCACAGCGGTCACGTGCTAATGGCCGTACGGTCGCCGCACACACGGACTGAGACGGTAATTAATAGCATGCAGTAACGTGCAGCAGCAGCAGCGCAGGTATTAGTGTTAAGTGTTGAATTAATGAATCACCGCGCGAGTGAGAATAGCAACGCAATCTATGCAGCTCATCCAGCGTAATCGATGAACTCGCAGCACGAACAGATGCGTCAAACTCGACGGCTTCATTCGTCCACCACATATTAGGCCTATCTTCTGCATTAACTAGCAACATTATGTCGGCCCGCTGGTGACATGTTATACGGCCGCCTGTCGGACCTTTGACTCCTGAAAATTAACACACCGGAACTTACAGTCCTGTCTCGGGAAACATTCACACCGATTTCGGTTATTCTCTCATTTTAAGCTTTTGAGTTAAGGACCTTTGTGCAGTGGCGTACACAAGGGCGCGCAGGTGGCCCAGCCCACAATCTCTCACACAAGACATAAGCACACGTTTTAATTTGCACTAAATTTGGTCAGTTTATGGAAAAATAATTAAAATTGTTGACACCAGATTTCATATTTGAAAGATATAATGCACTAAATTTGATGCTGGCTGGAGCTTTGCCCCACACCCCGATGGGGCAGCTTCTTTTTTAGATTCTCTGGCTAGATTTTAAAGGTCTTACTTCTAAACGGAGCGGGTGGGACTGAGGGAGAAATAAGAAAGGAGGAAAGGTAAAGGAAGGAGAATGAGTCATGTAAGGAAGAAAAGAAAATAGGAAAACGGAAGGAAAGGGAGGCCCACAATTCACATTTTGGTTACGCCACTGCCCGTACAAGACAAGCGGAGGGACGAACCTAATAGAATGGCCGGATTATGAGCTTAGACAAAGAGCGACAAATAACGGAATATGCGTTTGCCGTTGCTCCTCGTATACTCCATGTTGTGTTAGTATTTGTTTAATTTGTATGCAAAATGAATGTTGTGTTCAAGTTCGAATCAGTTATTGCCTATATTCTGTTGCGATCTGTCGCCATGTATTTGCATGCATTTAATTAGCTTGTGTGTGGCGAAGCTTGTTTCTTTCGTACATGGCCTATATTGTACAATCGCCGGAGTGTTTTTTATTTTTCTGAATTAAACCCTAACTGTATAATTAATAATGTTAAAATCTGAATGTTAAGATCTATTCCAATACAAGTTCAATCATTCACTCCACGCCACTACATGCGAAGAGAGCGCACGTGTGGGCCAGCTCGCGATCCGCCAGCCGTATAGAACTATACGCCTAAACATTTACGCGAGATACGGTCGTTTCCGGAGATTCCAGACGTCATGTCCGATTATATCGAAAATGGGCATGCTCAGTGGCAGATCCAGAATCTTGAAATGAGACGGGCGAAAGGGAAAGAGTATAAGAGGTAGGGTCGGAGAAAAGGGCTGTGAAATAATACATTTTGTGTAAATTTACACTTGTTTCAAGACGCATCCAGTGAATGGGGGAGCGGTTAACCCTCCAATATCTCCCCCCTCTTGAATCCGCCACTGGGCATGCTTGTATAATGTAGGCCTACATGGGTTTACTTCATGACATATTGTGAACGTATTTTGGCTTCAAAACCGCAGCAGTGCAGGTGAATGCTAATAGGCTATAGCAGCTGATCATGATGTATTTATGAACGTTGATCGGTCGCCAAACTGCCGCGGGAATCACTCATGTGCGCGATGACATTGTCAATGTCTCTCCGTGCAGTGAATGCTGCAGTCCCCATGCGGTTTACATGTCGGTCAAACTCGGTTGTCGTCATGTGAACTTGGAAACGATCATGAGTTTGATGGATTTCCGCGGCCGTCGTTAAGACACGTACAGAGCGACGCAACTGAACTGAACTGAACTGACATGGCCAGTAACGTCATGTCAGTAAATCATTTGGCGTCTCAGTCTACATACGTTACGTATTGTTCTTGCAGCAGTAACACTGTTTCAAAGGCATGACGTACAGGGTGAAAATAAGATCGTTAATCTTTGGGGAGGGGGTCCGTAGACCCCTTCAGCCCCCCTCAATGTCGCCCCTAGACGTGGTTCACTTCTGGACTAACTGATGTCACGTGCGTCATAAACACGAGACATGGGCGACGGGACGTGGTTTAAAATTGGTTTAAGCAATCATGGCGGGACAGTCGACTGGATAGTAAAGATGCTGGACCATTGGTCATTGGTTGACGCGTACTTGCGCGTAGTAACGACGTCAAGTCGCCGATGCCGTTATAGACAGTGCCCATATATCGTGATGGAGTTCGGTTTGGTTTTTTTGCAGTTAAAAAATAAGATTTCAATTCTGGTTCGGTTCTGATAATCCATCATTTTAGTTCGATTCTGCTTTATGTGCATGGGTTGATTGGGTTCTAAAACGTACGATGGTGAACTAAGTTCAGTTGCTTAAGAAACCTGTTTAACCAGCGTCAGTATGAGGCGCCGTTGGGCAGTCATAGGCGTGCGTAACAATTATCAGGCCGAAACATTAAGTGAACACAAAAAATGGGGAAATGAGCTACAGTATAGCAGCACAGCAAGTGGACGACTGATCATTGATCGTAAATCAGAGCAGACTGAATAGAGAAAGATAGCTTTCTCTTCCTTCGTCTTGTTGTGTCAGACATGTGTCTTATATCGCCGGCCGCATGCTACTGTTCGTCTATCTGTCAGTTGTCGGCAATAACTGCAAGCCATATATTCTTCATCCTTATTCTGCAGCTCGGTTTGGCTGTCTGCGCCGGGTGTTGAAAAGGTTTTAACCCGGTAGCTGCAGGACCTCAGGTATTTCGACACTTAGACGACCAGGTGGCGATAGGTCGTTGCTGTATGAAACTCGACGATGGACGCGCCCGCTGGTCGGAAGGCCTTTCACCCCGGACAACGTTCCTCTGTCGTTGCGTTTGCTGATGGCGATTATGCCGGCAAGATCAGCTGTCTATACCAATGGCGTAGACAAGGGAAGCCCAGGCCCCCAATCCTTTCGACAAGACATAAGAACACGTTCAAACCGCACTGAATTTGCTCAGTTGTTTCTCAGAAAAATAAATAATCAAAATTGTTGCCACCAGTTGTCATATTTTAAACATAAACAAACTTGAACTTCAACGCTGTACGTTAAACTGTTAGAATAGGCCTACTCTGTATAGTTAAGGTCATATGTGTCTGTGATGCGCCATAGCTTAGTAACTGTTTATGTATTTTTGTTTCGTTACCCACCACATTGTGTTAGTAAATAAATATTATCATAATGCACCAAATTTGTCTGAAATGGACCCCGTTGGAAGAGCTCACAGCGCTTCACCAGATCCCACAGTTGGATTTTAGGGGTCCTACTTCTAAGGGAAAAGAGGAAAAAAGAGAGAAAAGGTAAAGGGAGGGAAGGGGTGAAAAAAGAAGGAGAGGAAAAGAGAGAAGAGGGGAAAGAGTCGAGGCCCCCAATTCACATTCTTGGATACGCCACTGGTCCATACTCCATACCCACCCGGCTGCGGCCAGGGCGATCGGCATGTATGCGGTATATAGAACCCGGCACGATGACCTTGTCTGACCTACGACCTGTGACCGACTCAACGCAGCACACCTGGCTGTCTGTTTTTGTCGCAGACCACACTGTGCAGGGCAGTCAGTGTGAGCCGCGGTGCATGCTGGTATACATGGGTCATGACTGGCATCCACTTCCTGCCCGACTGACCGACTCGACCTAGGGGTACATTCCGTCCGGCTGGCCGACTTTGACACGCAGATGATGACCAGTAAAGTCCCATACATAGGCACACGTGATAAATGACACCCGCCCGCCCGTATATAGCAGCCTAATACGTGGCAGCGGGCCACATAGAGAGCTTGGTGTGGTCGGTTGTCACGCAAAAATGCGTCTACACGCTGCGGGTAACGGACGGACGCATGCGACGGAGCGTGCGCCTCCCCGGGTGGTATATGAGCCGCGCTGAAAAGCGATCCGAGTCGTCCTTTCAGTTTTTAGTCGCTGCTGGTGACGACGCAGCTAAAGAGAAAGACGAGAAAGGGGAGTGGGAGGCTGGGGAGAAGTTAATGTGGCGTAGCATGTCTGTGTGACACGGACAGTCTGGTCGCTGCAATGGCTGGTCACTGCGATTGCGCGCTGCGCCATACAACACTCAGACCCGCGGTGCAAGCAACTAGTGTGATTATTGTTAGCTACGTGGTGCGGCTATATAGCCGTCTTGATCCCAGCACCGAGAGACTTTACTATAGTAACGGGCAGAATTCTAAAACGCGATCGATAATAAGTATTCACTGCGCGGTACCCAGGCCAACTCAGTCCGGTCATCCCTCCCTGGAAATTCGCGGCGAAAGCTGCTGGGTCGTAAACAGGCACACGCGTGATGCACCAGTCCCGTATCCGTGATTTTGCAGTGTAAACTGGCGTATTGGCTGAGGGCTAAGAAAACGGAGATCTGCGCCGCTTTATGCATCGACCTTATGGTTCGAGAAAGACTACGTTTTTTTCACGGATTTCGATAACAACATCAAAACTATCCTGTATGCTACAGTACGTATACGACGATGCAATAGGTAGTTGACGGTTACTGAAAGCAACTGGGATAAATTCAATAAGTTAGAACATTTTAAAGTTTTAAAAAGGAGTTACTGAGATGTAAATCTCAATATTGAGAGCTTCTAAACGGAATCCGGGCGAGGTGAAAATAACGTAGACTATAATTTAGACCTTTCAGTCAATTTATTCACGAAATACAATATATTTCTTACATTATAATCGAAAGTATCTAAGCCACTCTAGTGGTACTTGCGCGGCGGCCTTGTCCTCGTTTACGAATCAAACAAGAACGTGCTACTTTGAGCCGTCATCTAAAACTAGCACATCGAGCGTGTTTCATGTAATTACAGTTAACGTGCTATATAAACTACTTACTTACTTAATTATTCGAATTCTCTCAATTTGATCGGTGAATGGCGCAGCTCTAGAGTGGCGCTGTTTCCGCAGTGCTGTGATATCTTTCGGTCGGGTGACATTCGCTCGCCCGGCCGGCCGGTCTGGTCTGTCGATATATAGGCCCATACGTGGCACTGTGTCGCTGGCCTTTTGACCGCAAGGTCTTGGCCTCTGTACATACGGTCCTACTGTGTGCACGCTCCAATGCACCAGACATGTCGACCAGTCGGCCGTACGACGGGACGGTCCAGCGCAGAGCTTTTGTGTGTGATCGTCGCCGCAGCGCATACAGCGCCTGCAGTGTAAATGGCTTTTAACGGTGCACGACATTCGCCGGCTCATTATCTGGTCTTCGCTAATTGTCGATCATAATAATCACCTTTATTTACCATTGTATGGCAGAAAATAACAAGAAATGTAGAACTAAAGAGCCAAAAACTAACCGTGTGGATAACATGCATGAGGTCGGTCATTTCACTCGAGAGAATAAAATTTTGCTTAGGCCCTATGCATTCCATTCCACCGTGATTGAAGAAAAAATTCCTCAAATATATTTTAAAATTAATTTTTAAAAAGTATGTTAAACAAATTTATTACTTGTACTTTGTCGACAAAACACAAATTTAATTTACTTAAGCCTAGGCAGCAAATCTGAAATAAATACCACTTGAAGTATTTTACAACTTCAGTCTTTAACACGCATTATTGCTCTGAAGTCAACATTATTATTAGGTCAAATAGAAAATGAGGGCACTTCGCATAATTTTATTTTTTGTCATCTCAGTGTCAAAACAAGAAGCCCAGCTGTCGCTAGGGTAGGGCCGACCGTACTGGTTGTCACTGACCTTGAAGGTAATCTAAGGTCGATGATTTTTATGTCATCTGAATGAGCGTATGCCACTTCATATTAGTGATTAATAGTTACCTAAGCCCTATCTCGCACCGTTTAGCCACAATAGCGCGTAACCGCTTTTAAGGTCATTCATGGTCAGCGATTTATGACATTGGAAAGCTAGTATGCGACTTCCTATTAATGATCAATAGCAACCTAGGCCCTATCTTGCACCGTTTAGCCGCAGTACATCCCTGACAGACGGACGACAATCACGACAAAGAGCCGACCTTAAGCTTACAGCTTAGCGGTGGGCCAAAAAATTATCAAATTTGGTAGGCCAACAAATTTGATGAAGTTCTGACCAAAACCGATTTCGCAAAGTTCTTCGGTTCACGGTATGCATGTATTTAGATGCCAAACTTTTAATTAAAGTTGCACTATCGCGATCTCGAGAAACACGCAACACACTTCGATTACAATGACTGTCAAACACAGCAGAAATTTGGGGCTTGATCCCCATAGTTCCTGATAACAGCCGTTTATCGAACTGCTAGCAAAATGTGGCAAAAATTGCGGACTTAAAACGTGTGCAAGAAAATATCATCATGCGTGGAAGATGGCCGTGTTCTCCTGCATTTTACAAGTCCATATCTTGATAATATCAAGCAAGCCAGCACCTGCTATTTGTGAACAGTAGGTGGTCTATGTTTGTGGCGGTATGCTGCGGTCAGCGTCGTTCCCCCCTCTACTAGGTATATGCTGCAGGGGGGGGCGTTTATCACTCAGTCGAGCGGGCGGGCGCAGTGAGCGTGCTATATTGCTCGCTTGACCGCGTCCTGTGAACGCGCTAATAACCCGCCTCAGAGTCAAAGCTGATAGGTGCATGTGATAAATTGACGCGCAATGGAAGGCAGAGAGGAAGGAAGGATGACCCTATACAGGTAGAGTCTTCAGCCGTGTAGCGTGTCATCGTATAGTTAACACCTGCAGGCGCGGACTTATCGCAGGCCTATATACCCGCATCTTCGACATCGTCATCATATTACGTAGCATTTCTGTGGCGTTGTGCCGTTGACATCTCAAGACAATGCAATAGCTCGGCGGCATCACTGTATGCCACAACGTCTTTAGTCTACCGCGGCCGACCGACCGACCGACAGCAGTATCATGTTAACCCTTTGATACACACTCTCATCAGTACTCAGTGAGTTTAAAATATCGTTTAAAATGTCATTTAAAATCACAATCTCCACCGAAGTCTGATCACGTGCTTTGTTTTCGGTTAGTTGAGAATTGCGAGAGCAAATAAAAAAATCAAATTCCTGGCTGCAATTAAATGGCCACAAGCAGATTGGTTCCTAGGTCACCGTGTCCCGTCCTTCAAAATAATTAACTGCGATTTATTTATTATTTTTTTGTAATTCTTGTGCGCATATGCGAAATGCGTGCTCTGTTATGGGATGTTTACACGATCCAGCAAACGTCCAGCAAACTTCCAGCTGGACGTTTGCTGGAAGTTTGCTAGACGTTTGCTGCCATATGTTAGGCCTATAATGGAGCTGGACGTTTGCTGGATCGTGTAAACACCCTGTTAGGCTAACTGACCCGCCTAAACACATGAACGACAGCAGGCTGCTTGTTTAATACAGTGCTTAATGGACAATTGGCGTAGGCCTACTTCTAAGTCGCCGTATACCAATTTGCCGCAGTTATCGCGGCTTTCAATTTATACCGGCCGTGTGTATTAACTGCACACCAGGGCATATTCGTTCTATTGATGTGCCTGCAGGCAGTAGAAGTCTAGCCTGTCCTATACGATGGGTTAACTTTGAGCTCATTCCAAATTCACAGAAGGACCATAATACAAGACGTCGTCGTCAGCGACGTGCCGGCATGGCGGTGTATAATAGCTTTAAGCAGCGGAACGAACGGCTGACCGAGTTCGTAACCCCAATTATCGCTTGTTCTGCCTGGCTGGATCTGAGAGACCGTGGCGTAGGCCTATACACAAAGCGCTCTGTAGAGCTATAGAGCTGTGGTCGATGCCGTGAGAAACTCTACTGACCGCTACAGGGCTGGGTCTATGTATCGTACGGACGGTACGGGCTAACATGGCGTGACCCCGCGGTCCGCCCGCCACAAGGCAGTGTCCATGCAGCCGGACTCAAGTATCAATAGATCACAGACCTGTATACATGACGTCGTCGTTCACTAACACTGAATAGTCGCCGTCGTACGCGCAGCATTCTGCATGCGTTCGCTGCTTCGAAAATTTATCAGAGCCTAAATAATTGAAAATTCCTACTGCACAGCTACGTTCCTTCCCTCTCTTTTCCATTTCCCTCTTTTTTCCTCATTCCTTTTCTTCTCCTTTTTCTGCTTCTCTTTACTATCTCTTTCCCCTTTCTTTCCTTTTTATATCGGGGTTTCCTCTCCCCTCCTATTTGCTTCCTTTTTCTCATCTCCCTTTCTTTCTTTTCCCCCTTACAAGTAGGCCCTTCAAATACAGCTAGAGAGTTTGGGGGAGCGATGTAAGCTTTTCTAGCGCGGACTGGGGCTTGTCGTAGTGGAATTTGGTGCATTTTAGCCTTAAAGGATGACAGCTGACTGGTGGCAACAATTTAAAACATTTTTCTCAACATTTGACGATAATCTAAGTTGCGGCTCGATCGTCGAGGATAAACAATGCAATAAACGGTTATATCATTATCACTATAACTACAGCCATAATAATGTAGCAGTTTATCGCATCGTTTCACAAAATGACAAAACGATTCTGCTATTCTGCAGTTCTATATTATAGTCATGCAGTGAGTGCATGGTAAGTAGACGTCAGCACTGCTAAGACTGCTTTTAGTGCATCTGCGGATACCTGTATCGGCCTGACAGGTGAGGTGATGATAAATACGCCGATGAATGGCGTGTCAGCTGCTGCAGCCGCAAAGATTTCTGGGTAGGCCATACTGAGTCGCAGAGCTTCAAAGTCGCTGCAGTCTGTGTAAACATAACGCCCACCGACTGGCGCGTGAGACGCCGAAATATGGCCGCTAATTGACGCTTTGGGTCACAACAATGCACTCTCGCTGTAAAACATTCAGTTATTGCTCCGAGGGTTAAGGTTCTGCTTGCAGCCAGTGTTCTGCAGCAAAAGCTGCTGTCATCCTGCTGTTAAATTAACGACCTTAGAACCGTCCGAAAGGTCATATGTATACATATACATGTATTAATTGTATGGTCGAACGTCCGACGTAGAGCCTATACATGCATATTAAAGCCGTGTTCATAGCGACAAACTCAACTCAACTAAATTGAAGTGACTCACTGTAGTGACTGGACCAATGGCAGCGTGCCGCGCCTAGGAATTTCCCACGCTAACCATTGCAAACGTTATAGCGCTTAGCGCTAATATGACGCCAATAGACCTACGCACTTTACGAAAAAGGAAAGCCGTGGCGATAATAGCGTTAATTACTTTGTCGGACTTCGTAAAAAAAACACGGAGGATATGCCAAAGAAAACCTTTTCATCAGTGGCGGTTTTAGCCCACAAAATCTGGGGGCACGGCCCCATATGGCGAGCGCGGTAGCGCGAGCCTATAACGGAAAACTGGTGGGACTGTGCCCTCCCTGGCTCGGACCTAAAACCGCCAGTGCTTTTTATACGCAACATTAAGAACAAGATAGACTCATATTATGCGACAATCTTGAAGTCCGCACCGGGTGGCCAACTGGCTTGCTACGCCACTGTACATCGCACATCATAAACTCGTCTATCATGCAGTTGCAGTTTCAAGTCAATAATTGCCATTGGTCGAGAGTCGACACAGAAGCGTAGACAACAAGTAATTTGAGCAAAGCTCACGTGACGCGCGATAGCAGCGGTAGGCCTTACTGCCAATCGGTGTAGGCTTAGCCTATAGCAATAAGATATTAAAGCACCTTGAAAGAGTACTTAAATTTGAGACGACCGTACGGAAGATTCCTTGAATTTAAGAGATCAAAACTTAGACTGTTAAAAATGTACGTTCTATGCTAAAAATGTTGTACGCAGGTTGTCCAGGTCCATCTCCAACCATTTCGGCGCAATTCACTCTTAAAATGCGTGTCGCAATCGGAAATCGCCAAAAAATTCTCTAAATCGACACTGTAAAAAGCTTGTCACAATTGCTTGTTATGATAAGCAGCATGTCTGTGCCTATCTGCAACCGTTTTCACGCTACACGATATAATTGCGGTAAAATAACCACTTTTAAAGGGGGGGTAGCTGTCTTTGACGCCGGCCTGTGCCGGTTTTCTTGAAATTAGGGGGTCGGACTTGGACTGCTGAAATCTACGTTTAATGCTGAAAATTTCAGGTTGTTTTGGTCTATTTCCAGCCATTTCGTCGCAATTTAGTGTCGACAATTTAGTAAGTTCTAATTCGACAAAATTTGATTTCAACGATCCCACTGAGGGAGCTTACAGCTCTCCCCAAACATCACAGCTGGAATTTAGGGGTTTTATTTCAACAGTGAAAAGAAACGGGGAAAGAAAAAAAGAGGGAAAAGGGGGACAGAAAAGGTAAAAAAGGAGGGGGAATGGGAAGGAAGGAGGAGGAAAGGCGATGGGGCCCCGCAATTCATATTTCTGGCCATATGTCACTGTCGGGAAATCGGTAAAGAGTTTGTTCGGCGGACGACCGGCGTGTATATCTCCAGGTGTGGTGTCTGCTTGGTACAGCGGCTGGCAGCAGGAGGGCGAGACCTCTGCACAGTGCTCAGAACGGCATTGCGGCGTCAGCAACAACCCACCATAACCAGTTCAACAATTTATGGCTTCGGTAGCACCAGGGAGCTGTCATCGGGGTGCGGGGCGGCGGCTGGAATGGTTTGTGACATGACCGCTAACTCGGTCGGTCGTCGATCAGGTCTCGCGCCGCTAATTCAAACCACCAACACGACCACGAGGTGAGGTAAGACATCCCGCAGCGTCCACACAGCCCGGCGTGAGGTAGTAGTAATTGCATCAGCCTTGGCGGGAGCTTGTAAACTCGGTCTAGGTAAACTCGGTTCCGGTAATGTCGGTCGATGGTTTTGTGCAGAAACGGCAAACTCGGTTGGAACAATTTAGTGATCCAAAAAATTTCGTGATTCTAGGTTTCGCCGTTTTGATACAGTGCCAGGGTGTGACGGACAGACAGACGGACGGACAGACGGACAGACGCCCAGACCATGGCTAAGACGCGCGAAGCATTCTGCTATCGTGCGTTAAAAGATCCATAAGATCCAGGCCCCCAGTCACCAATTTTTGTTAAAATAAGTATTAGACACTCAGGGAAATAGTTAAAATTGTTGTCATATGATCTCATATGATCTATGATCTCATATTTCAAAGTTCTAATTCGACAGAGTTTTTTTTGCCGCTAACATAGGCTATATTGTTTGGGTCTAACTGTAATTAAATAATTAAACTACAAGGTAAACCAAACGCTAAGCTATTGTGCATTGTAAAAATGGTTGCAGACAGGCATAGACTTGCTGCTTATCATAATGCATTGCCGACGAGTTTTCAGCAGTTGTCAACATAGACGACCTTCAACGATCTCGAACCTTGATTTTTATGTTATTTTCGGCTGCAGAAACCGATCGACCGACTTTACTGGAACCGAGCTTATTCAGACCGAGTTTACCACGACCGAGTTTAACTACACCCGCTCTGATGGCCGATCTACCGCTGCCGCAGCGCCAAACACACCGCCACACCTGCACAGTGGCGTCGCGGCGCGGCAGCCTACTGAACAGCATGCAGGAGCGACGAAAGGTCAACCCATGACATGACATGACGTGACATGACATAGCCTTTACCCCTTAGCTCAGTCCTATATCAGACAGACGTCGCACTCGCTCTGTAGACTGCAGCAGCCAGTGGTCATAACGTGATAGTTTTGCCGGCATGCCGGACGGAATCCTAACATCTGTATTTCGGTGACACCGCCTAGGTAGGTCTAGGTGTATAATCTGCTGCGGCTGCAACTAATGATGCAGAACATCACTGAGTGACGTGATCATTTTCAGCCACCGCAGTCAGTGTCTATTTTAAGTGAGTGAGTGAGTGAGTATAGTTTGCTAGTTTCTTAACGGCACAGCACATTAGCACAAAATAGGTCATTAATTTAAGTGCCATGAACGGTTGAAGCCCCCAAAACGTTAAAAACGATAAAAAAAGCTTGGGTGAGTGTACAAAGGAACATGCGGCTGATTGCGGCACCACGCCAATCATTAAGTAAGTAAAATGCAGGCTAAACAAAAACGTTGACAAATGATTGCTTCAGTATTTTAATTCGTATTTCAGTTTTTTTGTAGTTGGGCAGTGCACAAACTTTTCTTTTTGAGATTTGCGCTGTTTTTTACGTGTACGCAGTCATGCTGTGCTGCGTGATGAATGAAATGATTAATTAACTAATCTTGAAAAGAGAAATAATCTTAACTAGAATTAACGTCATGAATCATATGATGCTGCTTTATTGCTACTGTAATGATTATTAATTAGTGAGTGACACGACTGGACGCAGTGTTCTCCGATGACCGCGACAGATTTTAGCAAAGCGGACACTTCGGACCGGACACTTCGGTTATAAAAGTACGAGACACTTCGGACCTAGGACAGAAGTGTCTTACTCGTAGGTCCGAAGTGTCCGGTAAGCGATAGATTTCACCGCGGAGTAGCCTACCGGATCTACGGCGGACTCGCAAGCCGGTCGATCAGACGGCTAATTCGTCGTTCTTGGTCGGCAGATCTGCGGGCCCTCGTTTGCTCTCGGGTCGCACCGGGTCAGTGGATACTGGTACGGCAGCCGCAACCGCCGCCGGGTCTATAGCCACTGCCATGGGCGTAAACTATTTGTCAGGAAATACCGGGGTCATTCGTGGCATGCGGGCTCAGCTGATTGCGAGAACGGTACGGAACCAATAATGCTGCCATACAACATTTGCAGATTTATGCACAGGGGTGGGACAAAGTTTATTCTGCCCCTTCACGTCGCTTTTCTTTTCACGGGGCCTGCGAGAGAATCAACCGATCAAGCAAACAATCAATCCAGAATTTTAAAGTGGCCTGAGTAATACAAACTGCTGCTAGGTACACTAGAGATACGGCGTAGATGGAGTCAGTCCAAGAAAAGTCTGATGAAAAGGCTTTTTCAACAAGTAAGAGTTTAGTTGCCGACAGAAGCTGGACAACGACTCGGAAAACGTCACGTCGTCTGTCAGGTCGTTCCAGGTCGTGCCGTGGGCCGACAACCGGGAAAGCAGTGGCATAAGTAGGCCTAACTTTAAATGTTGGGCCCCCTGCAAGGAAATCATCCAGGGCCCCCTCTTCTTTGTTTTCCCGCCCTTCACGATGCCTCCCATTCTGGCCTTGTCTCCTGTTCTCTCCCCTTTTCCTCCGTTCCTTTTAGTCATCGGAGCCGTTAAGTTATAAGGCTTTAACGGCTGCAGGTCTGTAGCCTTAGCGGTTGGCTTAGCGTTAAATTATCGGCGGTCCAGACTCCGGACCGCTAAGCTTTAGCGGCGGCTTGGCGGTCCAGACCGCCAAGACGCCTGTCGCTGGCAGGCCCGTCGAGAGAGGGGGTCGGAGGGGAGGAAGGTAAGTTACCCCGGACCCCGCGACATTTCGGTGCCCCGCTGTCGCTGAAGAATATAAAGTACACCAAAATGTGCCGTTTCAGAAAGCAAAATTTTAATTTTTTTCAGATTGGCCAAGCAAGAATGTTTCTCCCGAGCCTCGCTTTGGCTCTCAACGTTCCTGGTCACTGGTAGTAATTTTTGAGACCCAAAAGCAACAACCTTCACGTGATTAGTAACGACATACAATAAACTACCGTTTTTCCATAGAGTCAGATTAGTAATTCGTACACTGCAGAAATGAGCGCAGTATAGGTTTACAATCGCGTCATTATGTAAAAAAAAAATTAGCGAATGGCCAAAAACGTGTAATCACGAAATACCGTGCAAAGTACAAACACGTCAATTTAATGCTCATTAGTCATGCTCATTAATATTCATTCACTGTACGTTGTCAGTCACCATCGGCAGTTGGCACTATACTGTGACGATCATGCATGACGACTGAAAAAAAACATGCGCACTGACGCTGGCGCTCTGCTTGCAGCAGTGTGAGCACAACACATTGTTTGATTTTTTTTCGTTAAACCGCTAAAGCCGCTAGCTTATCGGCGGCGGCGGAGTGGAACCTAACTTAACCGTTGGTTGCAGTTCGAAGCCTTAACGGCGGCGGCGGCGAACGGCGGGGTTCCGGGGTCTAGTTTCTTTTCCCATACGCCTGCTTTTTTCAAAAAAGCCCTCTCAATGCAGATAGGAAGTCTGGGGAGCGCTGCGAGCTCCCCCAGCGGGGTCCGTGTCGGAGCCCCGACCAAAAAAGTACTTTAGAGCATTTTAGCGCCTCAGAAACCGCATCTGGTGACGTCAAATTATGTGTTTTTGCTGCGCAAAAAATAACACCAATTTTGGGCCCCTTGCAGCCGCGGGCATCATCATCATCATCGCTCGTCATCGTCATCTAAACGTACCATCGCCAACCCCCTATGGCATAGCTTACGGTTTAGCCACAATGTCATGACCAATGGGCAAGCAGGGCGAGCCTACTGATTAGACGGTGCTTACTGTAATGCATTACTACTTGCCAATTGGTCAGTCCAAAACTAAAGCCATGTCAGTACAGTTCAGTTCAGTTACGTCGCTCTGCACGCGCCGTTAGATCATAATGACATCATTATAGTCTGATATGGCGTTGTCATCGTTTTATTACAGCGAGTCACCGTGCACTGTAGCCGGTGTTCCATTATAAAATCATCCCCAGAAAAGTCTTCCCCGGCCGACAATTTACCGGCAAAAATCCGCCGCGCCCAGCGGCCGCCCGGGCCGGACGAATGTTTACCGGTAAATTGTCGGCCGGGGAAACTTTTCTGGGGGCAATACTATAATGGAGAAACTTTTATGGAGCCGGCGATATTTTAATGAGGAGGAGAGGTATTGAATCCGTGATTATTTCTCCCAGGCGGATTTTTCATGGGGGAGACATTAGTGTGACACCGCAGCACACCGGCCATGCCATGGGCGGACGTTCAGGACACCGACTGTCCACGGGTCTCGGTCAAGAATACTTCAGGGAGACGATTGCTCGTGATGGTCAGAATTAACTACCACTACGATGCACAGTGCCGAGGCGACTGAGTTTCACTTTCAACTACACTGCAGCCTACAGTCGGCTTGATGGTCACACAGCGGCCGTAACGTGGAGGAATTATTAGCCATATTCGTTCCACGCTGCTGTTGCCGTATTCATGCATGGAACAGTCTGATAACGATGACCTTTGACCTTTGACCTATGGCTACCATAACCTCTGCAGCCTCGGTTTAAAGACTGACGGAGCACCAGTGAACGAAATTTATTATGGTATAGTATTGCTCTTGATATGACTACGATAAATGTGTAGAGTTTATTATTGGAATTTCGACTTTCGAGCTCGCTGCAGTGCTGGTGATTCCTTTTTGCTATTCGAGACATGCACTGGAAGGTTAACTGCTTTTTGGGTGCTTTTTTCCCAATCATGGTGCTTATAGGCCCCTATTTTGCGCTACAATTTAGCGCATTAGAGGCTTGTATATCTATTCCGTGATTAGAGGTTAATTTTACGCACTGATTATTGTTTCGTCAGCTTGTACAGCAGTCATTAGGCCCCTAATTAAATTCGCTAGGCGGCGGCACCAGCGTAGCTTGCTATCGTTAGCGTAAATGTGTGTTGCAGCAGGATAAAAATTAATATCTGGGTTAGGGTTAAGATTAGCTAGGGTTAAGAATTTAGAATTATATTTCAGAGAATTATGTGACGATAGATGGACACCCAAACAAAGGTTGTATATAGCATTGGTCATTATAGGCCCTAATTTTAGTTCACTGGAGGCAGGCATGCACTTGCCGACTGACGCTACCCATGATACCCTAGCTGCTAGGGTTGAGGTCGTCAGTTGGCCGGCTGCCGCGAAGCTGTGGGTTGCTTGTCGTACCGCCGCAGAAACACTTGGGTTATCGTACGTATACTGGCGAAGGCCGCCCAAGACGGCTGCCGGATAAATAGCCGAAACAGTTAGAACCAGCTATTTATTCGGCAGCCGGCTGCTTGATGAATATTCTGTAAAATGCTTTAATTTGTAAGTTATGTGCTATAAAAATTCAGGTTTTACTTACTTACTAAGTTACTTACTTATCATTGTACAGGAGTGGTTGCATTGCGAATGCGCGTTAACTAAGCGACTTCCTGCTAGCGCAATGTGACGGCGGAAGTTCGCTGGATGACATGCGCATTAGGCCTACAAGCCGCCGCCATCATGCCATCATTAATTGACGAGTCACGCAGTCAGTAACAGTAGGCCTAAGCCTAACAGTAAGCCCGTATCAGTGACTGAGAGACGGTCATCTGGACGCTTGCAAGCAGATGTGATGTGATGTGACGTGGGAGAGAGTGGCCAATGAATGGTCAGTGGATGGCCAAAGGATTGTCATCCCCTGTCACCCCCATCACTCATCATACAGCCATTTATTCCATTGGCGTATATAGACAAGGAAGCCCAAAGCAGTGGCGGATCCAAAATTTTGGAAAACGGGGCGGAAGGATGGGGGGTTGGTCTTCAGAAGTGTTCGCAAAATTGTTCAAAATTCTATGCAAAAATAATGCATTTTGTGCAGAATTTTTACTCGTCTTAAGGTAAATCCGATCAATAAGGGAAGGAATGGCCGCCCCCCTTTTTAAATCCGCCACTGGCCCAGGGGGCAACCTCCCAGTCCTTCGGACAAGCACTGCACATGCACGTTCAAAATGACCATATTTGGTCAGTTGATTCTGAGGAAAAAAGTTAAAATTGCTGGTTGCCACCAGACGTCACATGTTGAATATATGATGCGCCAAATTCGATTTCGGCTGCAGGGGCTCGGCCTCATATCCCGCTGGGGAAGCTCACAGCGCTCCCCCAGACCATCTAGCTGGATTTTGGGGGGAGAAAGCGAAAGAGCGAGGAAAGGGGTAGAGAACAAAGGCGTAAAGGGAAGAGGAGAGAAAGTAAAAAGAAAGTGGAAGGGGTCAAGCCCCTAATTCGCATTTCTGGCTCTACGCCACGAATTCATTCAGTGATTTATGCATGGCTGTGATCTGATGAAGCTGACGAGAGGCTATAGATTGGCCTACAGTGACGTGTCGGCATCAGCAATCGCATGCATGCATGAAGCGTGTATAATTCTATTAACATCATTGATGACGAGCTCTTTTATTCAAGATCATATGCATCATGTCACGTGACGGTTGCTATAGCATGCAGGGTGGAATCTGCGTCATGCACTCACCAACCAGATCAACCTTTGCAGATAGGGCTGTTTGTATTTAAAAAAATATTTCACTGACTTCGCTGCGTTGTAAAGATATTCAGTAGCCTGAGAGAAAATGCGAATTACCGAATTTTCGGTTTTGATTGCATTCGAGTTGCCTTATATACCGATTACAAGAAATTTGAGCTAATGCTCACGAGACGCGCGAAAGCCCTAGCAGTTCCTGTTCGCAAACTGTCAGTCTTATCCAGCCATTTCGTCGCTGTTCATTCTTGGAGTGTGCACTGCAGCCGAAGATCGCAAAAATCAATAAAAATTCCTTATTTTGGAAGTTTAGGGTCTTTCAAAGTCATCGATGTTGATAGACCTACGACTGAAAAGCTCGTCCCTAGAGCCTGTTAGTCCGCCCGGAAACGATAGTTTTCGGAAGACTTGTGTTTTACTGCAGACGTTTTTTTTATTTCAATCGCGAGATCTCCGAGATGCGTCGGCCGATCGGCGTGGAATTTTGCACGGTGATGAGTACTGGGCTAAGTTTTATAATGCCTGTCCAAAATTTCGTACGGTCCATTCCCCCCCAAAAAATTTAGGGGCCAAAAACATGCAAAATTTGGCCCGATTTCGGACAGTTTCAAACTTCGACTGCGAATATTCAAAATCGGACAAGTATGTGATCTACCGCAATTCCTCTCGCGTTTAGCGAAAAAAGTCCAGTAAACATTGGTCCTGAAATTTCGGAGATCTACTAATTATACCGACCCAAATCGACTTTTTCGGGAGACCATGTTTCGGCTTCTGAGGGGTGCTGCGTCCCCAAATTTTTACACGCGCTGGAGAATGACTAAGACTTGGTATAGCGCACCCCCACCGGAAACGGGGGCCCCTTACAATTTTTTTTAATTGGGGGTCCACAATTGGCTTAAATTCAATGTAGGTCTATTAGGTGCAAGATCTTTGGAGCCGGGGGAGTAGCCTTATGAAACTTTACCACGTGATGTGCCGCTCGGCGGGGATGATAACGCGGGAACTACTTTTTTGGGGGGGAAGGGCACTGATTCCTTAAAATTTGGGAGGACAAAAACGTCTAAAATTTAGTACGTTTTACGAAACTTTTGACTTTCTGCGAATATTTCTAGACTGGATAGAGATATGGACAAGCGGTAAACGGCGTCATCAACCGCAATCCCTCCCGCGTTGAACAAAAAATGATAAACTTTGATCCACTATCACCTGAGATCACGTGGCTAATGTTTACCTACCCTAGGTCGTCAGTGCACTCTTTCTGCGTATGCTAATGCATTTGACTTCAGGCCACGTGACTTTGCCACCTGGGAAATTTCACCCCACCCCCATGAATTATATTCCCTTAATCGAACTTGAGCCGCCGGGCGGACTCACGGATTTGCCCCAAATTAGTTGTGATTATAGTATAGCATGTCCATGTCTATCTGCAACCGTTTTCACGAAATACTGGCTATAACAACGGTAAAATAACGACTTCTACGGGGGTACCGCTGTTTGATGCCTTCGTGCGCATGTTTCCTTGAACCTAGAAAATCGAGACTTGGACCGGAGGATTCTACGTTCATTGCTGAAAATTTCATATATACGCAGCATGTCTATCTCATTATTGATTTCGGCGCAATTCGCTCTTGAAATGTGCATGTCTCGCAGCCCGAAATTGCCAAAAAATCCACAAAAACCCATATTTTAACGTTCAAGGTCATCCAAGGTCATTGAATTCGGTGGCAGTCGACAGGGCCTTCCATCCCCCCCTAAAGGATGGAGACACCCCCCCCCCAATTAGCAGGGGCTACGAGACCGAGACGCCGTAGTTGGACAAATATGTGCACTGCACTGTAAGACAATCTTTTTCACAGTTTTAAAAGCTAGTTGACTATAGTTGTCAAAGTAGTA
>Ga0209367_1004006_pt1 | contig 20199 bp, 15 predicted proteins | sample WorMetLIZISLAND2_FD_187412 | JGI IMG/M metagenome (GOLD analysis project Ga0209367, IMG submission 187412) | Marine gutless worms symbiont microbial communities from Max Planck institute for Marine Microbiology, Germany - Olavius geniculatus... ...
GGTGTATATTTTAAAGGCTTAATCCATCAAATTCGATTTCGACTAGGACTCCGCCCCAGACCTCACTGGGGAAGCTTGCAGCGTTCCGCCAGACCTCTCGCTGAATTCAAGGGGTCCTACTTCTAAAGGGAGGAACAGGGAAAGAAAAAAGGGAGGGAGAGACAGAAGGAAAAAAGGGGAATAAAAGGAGAGTAAATGAAAGGGAAAATGGGAGAGGAAGGGAAAAAAGAGAAAGAGAAAAGGGAAAGAAGCAGGGCATCCGAGTTGGGGAAAGGTTGCTTCCTGGTGCTGAGGCGGATGGACGCTCCTATTTCTGGCCTCTGAATGGTGGCGTAAGACTCGATGGCGAATGCAGAAGCTGGAAAAAAGGGTCAGCGTGACTGCGTGAGCATATAATGTGGTCCTTAGCGTTGTATTCGCCAGATGGCAGGCTGACCCATTTAATGCAAAGATATATGAGGTTTCAGCGCTGATTGTCCCGTCTAGCAATAAAACATTGGCTGGCGAGTTGACTTGCCTTTAGACAGATGAGCAGCGAGAGAAATCTTCGTTTGTCGCCGACCAGCATACAGTTGCTGACACACGGCAACTCCTGCTTCACTTTGTCTTCAATTAACACGGGCGGCACGTTCTCTCCGCCTGCCGTTACCAGCAACTCTGTCCAGTGCAACAAACACAAAACCATAGAATGCACAGATGTAAAAAAAACTTTCTAGAAAAAAAATTAATAACGTTAAAAACGTGACAAGAATACTAAAACGTTTAAAACGTCGAATAAATAACGGTAGACCTAATTTGTTTAACATCTTGGTTAATGCCTAACGATGTAGCTGCAGTATAGCTAGAACAAACAAGAAATTTGAGCTAATGCTCACGAGACGCGCGAATGCCTATAGCAGTTCCGGTTCATTAGTTTAGCTGAAAATTGGGGTGTTCACGCTAAGTTAATATACAAATACCAAATTCTCTATCTAGATCGCATAACGATAGTAACGTGGCGCCACCTTGTGAACAATATAGACTTGTGTCGCAGCCCGAAATCGCCAAAAAATCCATAAAACCCCCTATTTGGGCGTTCAAGGTCATTCAAGGTCATTCAATTCGGCGCAAATCGAAAGCCAATGTACGACTACCTATTAGTGATTAATAGTAACTTAGGCCCTATCTCGCACCGTTACTGAAATACAGCGACTTATTGGCCAAAAATCACAAATTTTGCCCACCCTCTCTCATTTAGCGCCCTCGTTTGGGGTGACACCCTTCGAATTTATAGAAAGTCTTTACGGTTTCTGAAACTAAAGTCTTACAGGCAACCGACGGTGCAGATTTGGTGACTCTAGCTTGCACCGCTTTTGACTGATTCACCCGTGTGACAGACAGACGGATGGACAGAATTGCGATGGCTAAGACGCGCTGAAAGTAGTAGCTGCTTTCGCGCGTAAAAAGACAGACAGAAAAAAAACTCTATTCGATTTCAATTCATCTGTGTGATCATAAGTCCAAGTATCACTAAACTTACTAAATATAATACCACTACTCTGGCTTATTAATTCGTTTCTGTAGTTTCAACAGTGTTTCTCAACATTCTTGATAAAATTTTCAATAAAAATAAATAACAAACTTTAAGAAAAAGTTAAGTGCGCTAAAACCTAACAAAAATGTAAAAAAAAGTCTTCTTGCTGTTAATTGCGACTGACCGTTGTACCTTTGATTCTTCCGGTGACATACAAATACTTGTAAGGATCTGTCCTGCCGATGTCGCCAGAATGCAGCCAACCTTCTTCATCGATCGTTTCCTTTGTTTTCTCCGGCATGTCCAAGTAGCCCATGAACACATGACGACCGCCCATACAGATCTATCACAGTAACACCCCGCTTACACAATCGAGCAAACATTGAGCAAATATAAAGCACACATAAAGCATGGCCTACATAAGCAATTATCAAGCAAACATCGAGCAGACATCGAGCAAGCATCGAGCAAATATCGAGCAAATATCGAGCAATTATATATGTTATACCCCGTTTACACGATGAAGCTGGCTCAACGAGCTGGCTGGTCCAGCTAACATATAATATAATTGCTCGATATTTGCTCGACGTTTGCTCGACGTCTGCTCGATGTTTGCTTCATCGTGTCGAGCCAGTTTCATCGTGTAAACGGGGTATAACACAGTGTGCAGACGACTACGCACAAAACATTTCATATACGTTGTTACAATCGACCGATGAATCCATTGTTTTCATTATCATACTTGTGACTGGCGTCATCGATTATTATTGAAAATTTTTCCCGAAGTTGGTAAAATATTGACCAAAGTCAAAAACCTCTGTCAATATTTTACCAACTTCGAGAAAAAATTTTCAATCAGAAATGTGGGGCAGAGCACATCGAGAAACTGCCCAACGCCGTTAGTCCGATTGGGGACAGTTAAAGGGTTGAAATTCCGTTTGCAGTAAAGTCACGTGCCCGAACACAATTGCATTATCATACAGCAAGCACAATGTCGAACTTGGATGGTTCGAAATGAGACAACAGAACTTTGTTATTTGTGAACCCGTGTTCACCAATTTTCTGCGTTCGACGTGAAATTAATCGTCGTTGAGAACTCCGCTTTCCCTTTATCGATATCTCTATCCATTCTCGAAATATATGCGATCAAAGTATTAAATTGTTCTAAAACGGGCGCACTGTCGATTTTGGGTAGGTCGAAATGAGCCCTTATAACTTTTTTGTTAGTGGACAAAAGTTTGCCAAGTTTTGTGTTAAAACTGGGAGGGGTGGTGAGCGATAATGCCGTTTACCGCTTGTCGATAACCCTATATCTTCCGGAGATATTCAAGATCAAAGTCCAGACTACTCCGAAAACCCGCGCACTGACAATTCTGGATGGGTCAACATGAGCCTTTATGACTTTTATTGTGTGTGGACAAAGTTCGCAATTTTTTCCTGTTCAACGCAGTACGAACAGTGCTTAATAACGCCGTTTACACCTCGTCGATATTTCCATTCATTCCAGAGATATTTGTAATCAAACTCGAAAGTTGTCCTGAATCGCGGCGAATTTTGGACGTTTTTGCCTTCCCAAATTTTAAACGGGCGGTGCCCCACTCCTTCCCCTTCAAAAATGTTGCCAACTTAACATTTCCACATAGTGGCACGTCACGTGGTAAAGTTTCATTAGGCTAATTTCTTTAGCTCCAAAGTTATAGAGGCTCATATGCTATATTTTAAGCCAATTGTGACACCCCCTTTGCAAAAAATTGTAAGGGGGACCCTAGACTCAGGTGGGGTGTTGGCTAGCAAAACTCGGACATTCTATGACGCGTGTAAGAATTTCGGGGCGCAGCATCCCTTAAGGGCCGAGATATGGTTTTCCGAAAAAGTCGACTTTGCGGGTACAATTTCATATCTAAATCTCCCTGTCCGTGTTTAGTGGACCAAAGTTCACCGAATTTTTTTGCGTTGGGAGGAAACGCTGTCGTGCACTAGGTTTTTAGATTTTGCATATCTCTACCCGTTCCGGAGATATTCGCGCTCAAAGGGGGAAGGTGTCCAAAATCGCGCCAAATTTAGCATGTTTTTGCCCCAAAAATTTTTTTGGGGGCAGACTTCCAAATTTTTGGACCGGCATTTATAAACTGAACACGCGTGGCAAAATTTCGCGGAGATCGGCCCACGGATCTCAAAAATTTTGCGTTGAAAAAAATGAAAGAAACAGCAATAAAACATAAGGCCTTCCGGGAACTACCGTTCCGGGCGGCCTAATAATGATCGATGACGCCAGTTCCTATTTGTTTATTCTTACGCAAAATTTGTGCTGTTATACGCTGTCTTTGAATAAAGTAAAGTGACTGGCTGGTGACTATATGACGTATTTGTGAACGTCAAGTGACGTGCTTACGACCAATCGCGTGCAGGTATTTTGCGTTGAGGTATAACAGTTTTATTTGTTTATACCTACGATCGTACACGAAGCATACACTAAAATGAAAATTAAAAAGAAAGCGAATAAAACCACGCAGACGGGAATATAAAATCACAACAATCAGACAAAGGCAAAGACATCATCTCATGCTAACGTATTTTACAGTCCGTGGAAAGCCGAAAAACTACTCTTTCGTGTCGCTGCGTAACGGAGGTTTTTCATAGATACGGCAACCGAAATAGTTGAAAATCGCCGTTTTCGACAGCCCCGCTGTCGCTTGACGCCGCATCTCCGGAAAACCTCAGCCGTTACCAGTGTTTGAATTGCGAAAAATTAGCTGGGGGGTTGAACTTTTTAATGGTCGAAGACCGACCAAAATTGTGACGTAAATCTTATGTATATACTATATAGCTGACCCCCAAGTACATATAATTTGACAGTGTGTTAGAGGGAGTTGAGAAAACAGTTGGGAAGGTTCAACCCCCCAACTCCCCGGCAATTCAAACACTGGCTGATACCCGACTGTATCTTACAATGCCTGCAGTGGTCTACATTTTGTCACTGATAATATGGGTCTATCTCTACATATCTCGTAAGCTTTGATAGCGAGGGCTTTAAATAAGCAGCATTCACAAACCTCGCCTTCGCCATTTTCATCCTGGTCAGCGAGTAGCGTGCTAAACCCGGGCAATTCTTTGCCGACGCTCGTTATGCAGTAATCCCACGGCATACCGCACGTGTGAGGACCTACGCACAACATAATGAGACCTTCAACATTGCTTTTTGTCGGTAAGTGACCCCAGAAGCGCTTTATGATCTCAGAAGTGGCAGCTGCTACATTACTAAGTAGGACTTTTAATATAACAAGAAATTTGAGCTAATGCTCACAAGACGCGCGAAAGCCTATAGCAGTTTCGGTTCAGCATATTAGCTGAAAATTGGTGAGTTCACGCTAAGTTAATATACAAAATACCAAATTCTCTATCTTGATCGCATAACGAGGTGTCCTCCGTGCTGCGAGCCACGATTGTATACCACGACCTGCTATATACGTACACTTGATTTCAGTCTACGAAATAATGGTGTCGCGTCATTTTATCTGTTTAACCAATTTATGCCTAGCGTCCCCAAAAATGGGACACCTAGTTTGATGGCAAACTTTAAAATAATTCAGGCACTAATGGGTTAAACTAATGAATCTGTATAGCCTATATCTGTTTGTTTTTCTGTTTGTACGTTGCCATTTTATGGCAAATAAATAAACGCGTTCATAAAACCATAATTAAAGACTTAGTCAATCATCATCTAACATAGGCCTATTGTAATGCAACGAAATTTATTTCCAAACAACAGCAGTAACAGAAATGCGGCATTTGTGTTAGCACTCGGCACGGACTAAATAAATCCGTATTAAACGGCGTAAACAATAGCCTATTGGTACATAGGTTGAAAACGATTAAGGCTTGATGGCGTAACGGTACGATGTCGGACGTGCGATCGAATGATCGTGGGTTCAACTCCTTGTCGGGTCACTATCAATTGATTACTACATGGATGAGTGACTACGGCAAGCAACCGTCTCGGTATATAACCAACGCCATGGTCAACTCAGACTTCTATCCGTATGAGGTAAGTAAATCGAGTATCGACCTCTCTGGCTGTGTTCTGGTGCGTTCGCCGATGTCGGGTGGCAGTAACACTGTGCGATCCCATATGGCAGGTGACGCTCCGTGACTTTGCGATATGTTTCTCATAAAAAGCTATACGCAATCTTTAACTTTGTCTACCGGAAGACTCGCTCATGCCGTAACCCTCCATGATCTGTATGTCGAGACTGAGGAAAAACTCAATCGTATCTCGCGTAGTTGGCGCAGCACCACTGATGATTATACGACATCGGTCGAAGCCCAGTGCAGCGCGCACCTTCTTAAACACCAGAGCTCTAGCCAGCGGGTAACATATCAACCTCCTCCGTCTGAAACACACAAGCACCGAAAAAACCGCTACAGTCAAAACTTTATCAAATATTCACATATAATCAAATATTCACAACTCTTCTAAAGAAAAGTCCATCACATCCAAAATGAGTCATAAAATGTAGTCAGCTTTAGAACACTGAAACATAGTTTGAAGTATTTCAAAGCTGACTATATTTCACAAGGTAGTATAGCGACGCATTGTTGGGCTTTGGGTCGCACGTACGGGACAGACGAACGAGCGAGACTCCTAATGCGGCCTGCTAGAATGGCCGCATAATAACGTCGAATCATTGAAAGGTGGCTGATGGTAATGGAGTGTCTTCTAAGTACAAAATGTTAGTCTAAAGAGACATTGAAGTACAAGTTAAATCAATGCAAACGACAACTTTTTGCAAAAAGAATCTTGTTTCCACCTGTCGATGTAGTGGACGCACCTGCCAATTTGACTGAGTACTGTACATGTAAGTAAATTTTTTGCAGATCGTGAAACCGTTAATTTTGTGCAGTTATTGCATGAGAGGCGCTAGAAGTCTGAAGCTGGGAGGGGCAGCAGAGGTGAGGGGCAAGGAACACAGCACAGGGGGCAATAATGTTTATGCACGCGGGCCAAATGTCGACTCTATTCAGTTGTGTGCATTGAAAAGATGTAGCGGTTTCCAGGGGCAGCGCCTCTGGTCAGGGGGCGACCCCCCCTAAAACTAAGACACTTTTAGGTTGTGGACGTACAATAAAAGCCACAAATTTGCGTGCTTTTTAATATTTGGAAACGCGAAAACTCAGAGATGTCTGAGTTATTTTGCACAAATGACGTTCAATTAGTCACATCTTAGCATGATAAAGTGCCCAGAGGACACATAATTACCATTAAAATTTTTTCCGGGGGAGCTGGGAAAGGGAGCAAGGGAAAGAGGGCAAGGGCAAGGGTACGGGGGGCTGCCCCCTGCCCTCCTCTTACGCCGCCCATGAGTTATTGCAAGTGTGATTTTGGTGATAGAGCAACGATCCCCTCCAATTAGGTAGAGATCCAGAGTTTGTGTAGCTGACCAAGTGTACACTTAGAGTCAGATTGTTAGTCATGGGTTACGATTTAGAAAGACACAAATATTTAGCTACAACTGCATATTTTAAAATTAGAACTGCACATTTTGTGTACAATAAATTTGCACGATGTTACAGGAAAAACCTAGCGTCATTAACCCTCGCATTTTCGCCAAGTTGCTGCGTAGGCCGACGTTCTTTGCCCAGTTGACGATGCGACGCTTCAACGCACCGTTCTTGCGTCCAGCCGTCACCATCGCTTCCTTCATCTTCTCCCACACTCGAGGCACGCCGAAGAAATACGTCGGACGAACTTCAGCCAGAGTCGTCTTCAACGAACCCTGCCGTCAACGCCGAGAATTCACTACGAATTACGGAAGTTTCGTGCATTTATTGTTACCCGCGCAGGACGTTTCACACCAAAATTGGAAATTTCGCCTTCTAAACGTTTTGCCCACTACAAAATTGCGTACGACGGTAAAAACGAAAGGACGACGAAAAAGACGTAAAAACGAAAGAAGGACAAAAACGGACCGAGAATACAACGTCTGGGGAGAAATGTCTTGTGGGCAAAACGTCCAGAGGCCAAAACGTCTTAATACCTTCACTACAGTGCTAGTTTTTGTCGCAGATTTCTATTTGTGGTTATTTCGGCCCAGAGAATATGGTCTATGCGACCAAATAAGACAGAGATGTGCCAACCGCTGATGCGCCGTCAATTCAGTAAGTGATGATCAGTGTGCAGGTTGTGTTGATTAAAAGAAACTCTTAACAATGACAGTCTGAGAACAAAACACAACAGTTATTTCTCCAAAAAGCTTCAGTTCTATAGTTACTATTATCCAAACACACTGGCCGGTTTTAGGCAGTGAATGCATTGTGTCGTATCGAAAGACATTATAGCTCCGCTGTAGTGCCACTGTGAATGTGATACTGTGACGTGACTGACAGCGTATGAACAGTCGTGTAGGCGTGGCCTACTGCGGCCAATAGACATCAGCTATAGCATAGGCGCTAGATACGAACTCTGTTGCTGTAACCAGTCTGAGTCTGTCTTGCACACGCATTGCATATTGTCATCTCGACTCTGAACTCGTCTGCATATAGTATATTACATAACTGCGTAATATATCGCGTCTTATTACAGATACAATGCTACATACCTTCAGAGCATCTGGCTGAGCAAAGTACACGGTCACGCCGTTGATGATTGGAATAAAGATGTCAAAGAGTTGCGCAGCAGCGTGACTCAAAGGCAAGTAACTGATAGTGGTATCTGTGTCGAGTGGTGAGCGAGTAAAGGTTGCCGCCATCTTTCCAGTGAAAGTTATCTGCATAAACAAAATATCCAAATAATCCAACACCTGACAATGGAAGTCAGCAGGCGGCGAACGTAGGCCTACAACAAGGACAAAACAATAGGGCCTACGTTCTGTTTCGACACTAAATTCAGCTATTGCTTTACGCGTGCTCGCCACCAACAGGTGGAATCAGGATGTTTCATAAATAAGGTCGCGGCAAGTAAAAATAGCAAACTGAGGATGTTTTTGGTGGCGAATTGTTGTTTTAACTTCCCCTCCATCGTTAATAATGTCGAGATGTACTCGAAAAAAATTGCATGCTATAGAGAAAGGCGCAAGTGCATCGGTGCCTAAGACGTTTGACAGCTAACGTTTCCATACTCAGTGTATTTAGTATTTACTGACATATAGGTCAGCTCAGTATTTTGTGATTTGGTATAAACAAACACCGAGAACCATACTAACATTATCGTGACTTAACATGACGCCTTTCGGATCTCCGGTAGTGCCCGACTGTAACAACAAGCCACACATTCACATGCAGATAAATGTCAAAAAATCAACAAAAACTATCGTTTAATTATTTCTAATTAGCATACAGCATGTGCGTAGGCTATGCTAACTTTCTATGAAAAAAATAAATAAAAAATAATAAACAATCAAGTGGCCAAATAAGCACACTAAGTTCGTTAGCAGTTATCTCGCAAAAACACTGCCCGAAAACTGCCAGATTTGTTATGTTACTGTGTTTAATATTTCTGTTAAAATGACACAAATAGAGGCCGAATCTGGCTTACGTCAAACACCGATGTTGCGCTTGTGCATGTAAATGTGCATCTAAATGCAACGCAATAACAAGTATAAATCATTGTCATGCTTTTTCCTTTATTTGTTTTTTTGTAAATTTACGACGGACGTTCAATAAGTTCCAAGACTGTTCTTCTCAGTAAGCACACAGTGACAGCTGTAAACCAAAACTATTATGAAGTTGTACTGCCACTATTGTACATCACTTACCATGGTCTCATTTATGACGTCACGTTGTGACGTCATTATTATGAAGATATAAATGATAGACGTTGACGTTTGTTTAAAAAATTAGATTCGAGAATAATCATAAAATTTTCTAGAAGCAGAAAGTGTAGAAAGTGCTGAAATTTATTGTAGATTATTTGTAGTAATTAGCAGTGACACTTTATCACGTTCGAAGGTATTTGAATAGTTCGCCCGCTTTTGCAGCGATCATTATTCAGTTAGTGATGATGTCAGTGTTGGAGCACTGCTTATGGCAAAAACGGTCAGCTGCAGACAAAGCATGTTTTGGTTTACTCGGTGAGTTGTTCTTGCAGACTTTTTTGCTTGAAAGACATACTGTGAATGAACAATATTAACAGGCGTTATTGTCTGATTGATAATACGACCAGCAATTCGCAGCAATTGAACCAGTTTGCTGCAGAAAGGTGTCATTCTTTCAAATGGCAGTGCCCCATCGTGCAATTAGCCCATTAGACAGTTAAGAAAATTGAAAGGATGGGCTGGGAACTGCTACAGCCTTTGCCATGACAGTCCAGATTTAGCACTAAGTAATTTTCATTTGTTTGGACCACAGAGCAAATCACTTAGAGACGTTAACTATAAAAACGATGAACATGTTCTACAGCATTTTGTCCAAAAATTTCTACAGGTGCCAATAAAAAAACTTAATGCTACGGGTTCCAGCCGACTTTTGGCCTAGAACAATGGAAACATTGCAGTGAACTGCAGGGAAAATATGTTGAAAAGTAACATAACTGTCAGAAATGTGCGATTTACTGTCGTTGTATTAAGGACGTAGTCCTGGAACTTATTGAACGCCCCTTGTATGTAGCTTACAGGCTACTTTTTCACGAAGCAAGACATTTAAGCGCCAGGTCTGAAAAAAAACAATAGTATCAGTCCACGTAATAATAGCGATGACGCACTGGCCAGTTACTGGTACCAGTCGTCCGATACCGGCAACTGGCAACAGAAAACTGTCCAGTGTGTCATCGATGTAAGAAGACACCACAAAGCGATGCATACGGTGTAGATAAGCAGACAGCCGCGATTGGCAGCCTGTGCGTCCATGCGTTTCTGTAGTTCTTTGTTTATATCTTCGTCGTCAACGTTGCCGTATTGCATCAGCCCGTCCCACTGCATCCAGCATCAGCAGCAGCAGCAGCCACGGTTATGGTCAAATGGTATAGCTCTTCATAGAAAACCCGTCTCAAAGCTACGGAGCGTCACCTGCCATATGGGATTACATCTGCCACGCGACACAGGTGAACGCGCCCTGCCATAACCCCAGCCACACAGGGCTGGTACTCGATTTATCTACCCCAGAGTTGTGTAAGGTTGAGTTGACCTTGGTACTGGTCATATACCGAGATGGTTCACCTGTCCGCAGACAGTCACCCATCCAAGTAGTAACCACTTAATGGCGACTAAACCGGGAGTCAAATCAACGACAACACAAGGCAAACGCCCTAACCGTTACGCTACCGCAGCCAAACGACCAAGTTACAGTGCTTTTTGCTGCAATCTCACATGCTGTTTTAAATAATCAACTTGATACATAACCTGCGTGCGCTAGCGCACAATCGATGCAAATGGCACGGTGCCGAAAAATGCCACGTTGTAGGTGAAGACGCATCAGCAGATGAAAACTGTGTATGTGTGAACACCGATTTCAAAAGGTTAAAAATTCTGACAACAAAAACTTCACAGAAAACCCAGTTCGTGCATCTGTACGCGGCACAATGTGTTGGCTTGTTTCGTTTTTGCTATATTGAAATAATTCAGCTGAGAGGTGCAGAATGCGCCAGCTAAGTGAGTTTCACCTACAATCGCTACCGGATGTCGATAAGCTGCCGAAAATATTAGAACTGTGCCTTTTTAGCAGGTTATGTATTCACCATACAATGGTAGCACATATAAAGAAAAACATAAACACAATTATTAACAACACAGCGGAGGGTAAGACAGAGTAACAGTAAGACGACACAAATAGATGAAAGCCTTAACTAACAAGCGAAAAGCCCGAAACTCTGTTCAAACTTTACCGATCTGTTTAATACGCTCCTAATAACTTAACTGTAGGTGCCTGCATGTTACGCCAACGAAAAAAAATTGCGGACGATGGCGAAAACGGACGTACGGCGATGACAAAGGCGAAAACGACGTCGTCTTTGCCAATGTCTTTGCCCGTACGCCAGTTTTTGTCGTCGGCCGCGATTTTCAGTTTTTTTATGTTTTTGTTTTGTCTGTTCTACTGACGACGTACTCTATATTGCAATCGCAGAATTCCGAATCCCGGGGATTGGCGGCGTCTCAGTCCCAAAATTTTGGGATTACAAAAATTCGTTAAAATAGTACTTCTTCGAGTCTAAATGATACAAATAATAATTCTAGCCGTTCAGTAAGGAATAATGCCATGTGCGCTAATATACTGGAACCCGTGCTGTCCACTTAAGTTTATTTTGACAGTCATCACCACTGTCTATAGGCCTACTGTACAGTTCGAATATAGCTTTCCATACTGCAAATAACGACCAATCTGTAAGCCTAATCCCGAAAACGGGATCCCGGGAGAGAGATGTGCGGATCCTGGAATTTTGGGTCCGCGTTCGCGTACCAGCAACAGTGATAATGTTTAAATATACGCTGCGGTAACGAAATTTTTTCTCAGAAAGCGTCTGCGTACGCGTCGCCGAAAACATCAAAAACATCAAAACTTGCGTCCGCAAAATCCTTGCGGACGCGCGTCCCGTCCGCGTCCACACATCTCTGTCCCGGGATCTCGGAATTACAAATTTCTCAACCCGTGTTTTACATTTTTATGCCCTTCACTTCGTCCGTCAATTTCATGTCTAGCAATTTTACGCCCTGCAATTTTATGATGGTCCGTCATTTTCAGCGCCCCTGTCAGAAGGCGTAAGTTGAACGAAGCAAGACGACTCACAGTGAGAACTTCGAGGCGGTCTTCGGGCGGATCTCCTTTGTACTGGATGATAGCTCGAATCTCTGGAAGTCGGTCCTTGACCTGGAGGATCTTCTGTAGCTGCGTGTCGTTTTCGACGAGAACGATTTGAGCCTTGGCGCTATGCAGCTGATAGTAGCAGGCTTCCGCCGAATTCGTTGTGTACACACCCGTTGCATAACCTCTGCGTATAATACATACATAATTGACTTTTATTCATCGAAATATCGATAGTATCAGTAAATAATACGACAAGCCCCAATTAATTTCTAAGATGATTTTTGCGAGACTCAATCTCACAAAAAGCTTTATTTATCTGATACAGCTACAAAACGCGTAACAACTGGATGAAAATGGTACAGATAATAATTGACCTATCTTGCTCAGTTATTAACAAAGATGTCTTTCCATCAATCCGTAAATGTATATGTTAGCATTTATAATATTTAGCCTGTGCTTTTTTACTGTCACGTAACACTGGGTTTTTAAAACCCTTTATGATCATCGTCATCATCATCGTTCATGACTTTATTCGCCAAAGATCAGTTTAACAACAAAACAGTGAATTGGTAACACTAAAGCAAAACAATAAAAAAAAGAATAAGTTACGTCATAACTGCTCATAAAAATATTTAACAAAAAACTAAACGTAGCTAAACAGAAAAACTAACACTTGACGTAAGAAAACTTTAACAATCCTAACTATTTATACGCCGAATACATTGTAAAAATAGCCTAAAGCTCAGTGGCAAAAAGTTGCTTTCAGTCGAAGCGAATAAGTAAAAGTTGATCGTGTTTCGCAGATAGACCTATACTGTCTTGCTATCTGACTGTTAAATTAGCCACTCAAGACTGTCTTAACTTGTCTGTTCCTCAATGGATAGCCACCACGCTCGCCCTAATTATTATTATTAATTATTATTATTAATAGAACATATAATATATTAATATAATATAATTAATATTATTAATATAATTAATTAATTATATTAATATAATTAATATAATTATTAATAGAACATTTATATAGCGCATTATCATAGCAGGTTAGGCCTACGAAGTAATCTCTAATGCGCTCGGTGCGCTGTGTCCGTGGATAAAACAGGAAATGACAACGAACGCTAAAAAGTCTAATGTAAGCGTCTCGATCGTTTTAGTTCATTGGTATGCAGGAAGACCGTTCGGTGCAGACGGCCCCAGCGCAAGAGGATGCACTCTTCTGCCACCAGTACTATAGCGTCACCGACGAACCGGCCGTCATTACAGGCAGGTTAAAAATAACCTTCCTCGGCCTCCCTGGATGGCATGACGTCATATCGCCTATCTGAGGACAGCTCGTCACTGGGTCATCAGCACTGAACGTCAATAGCCTCGACCGGTTGAAATATGGCTGGCAGGTCAAAGTCCATTCTGGCCACCTGCATCGATACATCTTCGAAGGTGTTTTAATTCACCCTCCCCCCAGAACACGGCTAATCAGAGTCGAAAAGTACAACAAAGCAATAAGCAATCATATGCAATCCATGAACTGTTACGCACATGATCGTCGCAACATTAGTAACTTTTTATGAACAGAACCGCGAAAAATAGTAAATTTAAACAGACAACAGCGCACGTGTGTCTCACGCACGAAGCGCACACACTATACATTATGTATTAAATTACGTATTGAATACGTGAGTCTGCAGGCCTATCTGAGAGGCAGCGGCAAAACCTTAGGCCCCTATAGTTGTACGTACCCGGCAAAGATGGCGCCAAGATCAGCAATGAGCCACTCAGGTGAGTTGAAGCCAATGATTCCCACGGAACAATACTGTTCCAGACCAAGCTGAATACCGAGACAATACATCAACGCACTTGTCCATTAAATTTAAATACTACTGTATGATTAACATCACACTGGTTGAAAGCAAAGTATAGGCATTTTTGATTCATGCTGCGGCCTTGTCACTAATGTGTAGCTTATTAATTATATGTGAAATAAAAAACGTCTTATAGCAAGTAAGTAAGTAGTCTGCATTCGTAGCGCGCCACGTGTCACATCAGAAGCTCGAATCGTAGGCGCAACATTCAACTATACACTTAAAAGTTAAAGAAAACCCCATGTTTTAGATTTGTCCTTCGAGTGGTTCAAACTGTTGTTTAGAAGTATTACTAAACGTAGCATAGACGTCAAGAAAAATGAGACGTGGATATGCCAATGAGTTTGGTATCGTCGTTATCACGTGACTCCATAGTGTAAAGTACGGGAGTGTGAGTGATTTTTGACTGGCTGCCGTGGCTGGTGACTGTGGCGTATAGTTAACGTCACATGATGTGATTAGGAGCAATCGTCTATAGGTATTTTACTATGAAACATAACAATACAAAGTGCGTGATTCTGACTGTGAAAGAATTGTGAAAATCGGTCAATATTTGATAAAGTTATTTATTATACGTCGTCTAAAATGTTGACATTTTTTTCCCACTCTGCACGTTTAAGTTTTCGCGCGCCATTCTGCAGAATGTGGTGTTTAAAACAGTCAACACTGAAATTCGTTCGACAGTGGAATGAGTTAAAATGTGTACTTTAATGAAAGCCTTGGCGGCGCAGCAGACGAGTTCGTAGTACTCTTTGAACGAGTATTCTCTCCACGAGCCGCTTTCTTTTGCCGCTACACATCAACCAATCAACAATCACCATTCACAGCAGCAATTATTTAGGGTAGTTAATGTAATGTTTAGTAATTAGGACGTTTGACTTGTGATCAAGAGATCGTTGGTTCGACTCCCGGTTGGGTCGATATTAAGTGGTTACTACTTGGGTAACTGTTTGCAGACATCTTGCTATAATAACCAACACCAAGATCAACTCAACCTTTCATCCCTCCGGGGTAAGTAAACCGAGTACCGGCTTGTCTAGTTAGGGTGAGGCGCGTTCACCTGTCGAGTCACCTGTGTCGAGTAGCAAGTAACACAATGTAACACAATATGCCAGCTAACGCTCCGTAGATACAAGATTCGTTTCCGATTAAGAGCTTAGTTGTTTATCTTTTTAAACACACCAGCAGCGACATATTTCAACGAATATTCGTCATTATTTGTGTAATATCATTGCATCAGACTGCAGCCAAATGAAACCCATTTACTTTCTAGAAGGTTCAAGCGGCTGTCGCTATTCATTAATAAATAAACGACGTTTGAAAATCACGTTTAGATCGTCTACAACGTTGTAACATGTCAACGTCATAGTATCTTAATTGTCTATTTACACAGTAGCAAAAAAAAACAAGTTAACCACAGTGTGAAATTCTGTAAATAAAAGTGTTAAAAGTGTGCTGAACGTTGGCAATCTGTTTGCGTAGCCTAACTGTGGCTCGTATTAATGCGACACGTCGAATGAACAGCCTTATCCGTGTTCGTTTCACTGACGGCTACTAACTTAGCTTTTGGACCTCTATGCTGTTCGATGCAGTATAGGCCCTAGTGTAGAACTGACCGAGAGCAGTGCGATTTGGAACTCGGTCGACGGTTTGTTTGAAGGCGGTCATGACAGTGACTGGAGGCACAGCGCCATGCCCCGAGGCAGTCAAACGTAGCTTGACAGCACCATCTCTGATTGACGTTGTCCAACTGTCCGCGTCAGCCAACTTCTCTGCTGGACCCACGCAACACACACACACATGATGCGAAACACTCTCTGTCTTCTTTGTGAATAGATCAAAATACGCATTCATTCATCCATGCAGTGAACGAATGCTTACTTTGCTTTATTGCAATTATTGCAATAAGTATTGCAATACCTTTTAATATTGCAACAGGTATTGCAATACTGGTTCCATATTTAGTATTGCGCGTGGTATTGCAATACTTGTGGAGCTGAAATATTGCAATACTTAAAAGCAATACTTTTTGATGTAAAGTACACTCCTAATCATGAGGATGCTGTTTAATTACGCAAAGAATCTTTTCGTTTTTTGTTCTATTGTGTAAAACAATCAAGATTTATTTGGGGAGAGCAAATAGCGGAGTATCGCAAAAAGTATTGCAATAGTATTGCAATACCGACTTTAAAAACGGTATGCCTGAAAACCGCAGGACACCACAGGACACCGCAAGACTCCATAAGACACATAAATGATTTTTAGACGTGAAATTAAAACTTAACCTTTCAGTAGTTCAGTAATTTAAATAAATGCCGCTAGACAATGCAAAAATGACAAAACAGCACGCCACCAGATGCCTAAAAAGTAAAAACAGGGACAAAATGCTATACGCCGACGCTCAAGACGCAGGCCACATACCTGGACGCCAAGGGTGCGTACGCCGTACGTCAAACGTGCGCGAGGATGCTTACATTTACAATGTACATCACTCATGTTGTCAGTGTTTGCACATTCATTCACGCTACTCCCGTTCTCAAATTCTGTACTGGCTGAGCTTACAATCAATACATTTACCGGTATGTGTCCTGCGGTGTCCTGCGGTTTTCTTGCACATCCTGAAATATTGGTAGGTTATCGCCACTTAACCGCTATTATGTGGCTATATAATGCTCTAAAATTAAAGAAAACTTATAGTTTTACTGTCTTCAGCACTTTTTGATGGTTATTCAAAGTGTCCTGCGGTGTCCTGTGGTGTTCTGTGGTGTCTTGCGGTTTTCAGTCATACCCTGGAAAAAGGTATTGCAATCAGTATTGCAATATTTTTTTCCACCAAGTATTGCTACTGCAATTTCAATACTTTTGCCAGTATTGCTAACAACCCTGCTTTATTCACAAAGAAAGGCACAAAATATAACTGATTGGTAACAGTGAGAAATAATTTATCTCGAGTAGGCGCCATTACTCGAATTTTCAGGCAGCATCTTAAACCTTTCCAGTCACGTTATGGACCTACTCACCGTTGTGATCTTAGAAGTGATTTTATTATTTAGGTCATATTACCTGGTTGCCACGATGATGATTTGTGCTGATATGCAAACAAAACAAGAACAGTACAATTGAGCCTATACAATGTGTGATTTTCACTGTTTAACATTAAGGTAAATGCGAAAAATACTATTAGTAAAGCATACCGTCTTTCATGATGAGAGTAGAGGTTTATCTGTCTTAACGTCAGGCCTTTTTATGCAGACCTACAATACATAAGTTATACGTAACGTACTGTATTGTATAGGCAAAGGAGTAAGCCTATAGACGTATAGGACTAGTCATTGAGTAGGCCTACCGTTACATAACGTGCATCGACGTCGAACGTAGCACACGCGCACATCAAACTCAAACTCACATAAGTCACTCAGAGGTTAAATTAAGGTAGCTCACACAGTACCGACAGAACTGCAGTCTTCGTTAGCGGATTGTACTGCACCCGACTGTGGCCTATCTCCTTCTTCTTTCCATAATTGTATTCCCCGAAGTCACCGAAACCACCAGTATTACTGATGGTACGAGTAAGCACAGTCTAAGCCATAATTTTATGAAGCTTAGGCCTACTATCACAAATAACTGCTGCAATTGACGTTTTAAACCATTTTTGAACATATTCTCTTGCCAGTAATGTCGTACATGTTTAGTTTTGCGGATCAAAATAATATAGGTCCGCGTAAAATAAGCCACTCCAGACACCACTCCAGACAGCGCTGCATCGGGGTCGATTGAATCTACTGATCTGAGCTGACCGGCTGATTTATTTTCTTAGGTCTGACTTCATGTTGCCTGGATCCGTATGTGTTACTACATTTTTCAGACAAAAACTGTACAAATAGATTTTTTACTTCCAAAAATAGATGAGTGGTACTTTTAGCCCAACTTAATTGAATGATTAGCCGTACCAGATCAGTCAATAGTAAATGTTACTGATGTAGGCCTAGATGACGGTAGATCAGCTGAATTAACAGATCAGCCAAAAAGGCCTGCAAATGATCAGCGCTGATTAGCTGTATATAAGTGTGTAATTATATATAACATTTCCTGACATAATTATCAGCCATTTTTGGATCAGCACTTGGATCAGCCGGCCCAGCGATCAGCTAAGCAGATTGCAGCCGAATGTTGTAAAAACAAACTACCAGTTCAAGCTGAGTTTGGTTTAAAGTTAGGTCATGTGCAGTGCCGTCTTCCGACAGAGGACTTGATGTCAAGTGAGAATAATTTCCGTGAATTTTTTTCCCCATGAACCTGTTGACAAAATTGCGGGCATGCAAAAAGGCACTGACCTGAGTCCATGCATTAAATACATCTAGGCCTATGTGCAGAAGCTCTATGCGGGCGTCAGGCGAAAAACAACCCACCAATATTTTGCTGCGAGCATCTGTCTTACCGTATCTTCGTAATTCTATCATGCTTTTAAGCAGCAGCAGTCGACAAAATATAACGAGGATTCACTTACGTGAGAAACATAATCGGGAGGAAATACGTGTTATCGGCAAATACGGGATCCTACGACGCGGTTGGCTCACTGCGACTGTTAGCTAATACAGGTGAGCTGAGTAAAGGTAGGACTATTTATTTCACGCTCTGTTTACTTTCCCATCGGCTGGTCGCTGAACGCGGCTACAGCCTATAAAGCTACTGAGACGTGGCTGCTCGTAAGCCTAGCCATACGAGGCCTATAGCCCAAGGCCACATGCCCGAGCCTCTGACTGCAGAATCACAGCTAGTACGAGGCCTAACAAAATTATGCTGTAACTAGAAAGCAGTCAGAGCCCGCACACCTCCGCAAAGGCAATGTTGTTCGCTCGGTGGCAGCACTATCTTCGGTTTTGCAGCGGTTTTCCTTATGCCCTATTGAAAGCAGTGGTAACGAAAATTTCAAAGTAATCCTGAATCCAGGATTTCTTCCGGATCACTGCCAAAATTGAATCACTGGTAGTTTGTGACATTTTCGACATATTCTCAAAATTTCAGAAAGATCCGTCCATAACTTTTTGACTTATCTTGCTAACACACAGACAGGCAGACAGGCAGACAGACAAACAAAGTCTGGTAAAAACATTACCTCCTTGGCGGAGGTAACTATAGAGCTATCGAAGCGTAATTTCTAGCGCATGCGTTAACGCGTTAATAACACATCACACCTCACACGATAGTGTGAGTGTTGTAAGGACGATCTTCAAAGTATATGTGAAAAGGCAAACTTTGACCCTCAGCCAACCCAAAACCCCTGAACTGATCGCCACCAAATTTAAATGGCGTGATTATGTCGTAGACGCCTACCACCAAAAAATTAGGTTCTATCCGCCCAGGGGTTTTTGCTCCCCATATAGGTGAAATATACACCCCTCCTGTTCGAAATTTATTACACTTTTTTGGTACTTGAACTCGCCTACAGGCGAGTCCGTTAGACCTATTTTTACGCTTAATACGTCAAATGACGCGGTTCTGCGCAGGCAAGTGCCTTTTTATTGTTATAAAATAAACAATTTATTTTTCATTTATGTATTCGAAAAATTCGACAAAAAAATACAATGGCGGTTATGGGAAAAATTTAAAAATTCTTTAAACTGTCATAACTTCGGTTGTGTGTAAGATAGAGTCGTAATTTTTGGTTCTAGGATATAATTTTCGGGGACGGCCTAATTAACGGTGACATTTATATTTACCCCCGGTTGACCCCCGTTGCCACGGCAACGAAAATTAGGACAAAATTGGCTATAACTCGGTTGCGTAAAAGATTTTTGCAAGATTTTTGCACCTTTAAGGGGGTTTACGGGTATGGGCCATTGAATGCGGCAAATCGCATTTTTTTCGACCGACTCTCGTTGCCATGGCAACAAAATTTGGGACAAAATTGGCTATAACTCGCCTTGTGTAAAAGATATCTGCGAGATTTTGCGTCTATGGGGGGAGGGTTTCGGGGATGGGCCATTGAATGCTGCAAATAGCATTTTCCCCCGACCGATCCCCGTTGCTATGGCAAGGAAATTTGGGACAAAATTGGCTATAGCTCGGCTTGTGTAAGAGATTTCTGCAAGA
>Ga0209367_1004007_pt1 | contig 20197 bp, 11 predicted proteins | sample WorMetLIZISLAND2_FD_187412 | JGI IMG/M metagenome (GOLD analysis project Ga0209367, IMG submission 187412) | Marine gutless worms symbiont microbial communities from Max Planck institute for Marine Microbiology, Germany - Olavius geniculatus... ...
TGTCTCTTTCAGGACCTCCGGTAGTCCTATCCCTTCGATCCCCAAACTCTTCTCTCTCTTCCTCTTCTTCCTACATTCCTACCGCACACAGCGTTTTTTTCCCGGGCACTCTGAGTGGCTGCGCGACTCATGCAAGCTCCTCCCCCTTCAGGGCTTCCCGGCTAGAGTGGGCGTCGGGAGTGCTCGCGACGACGTCGCGTCTCTAGCAGCATGATAACTAATAAAAATAAATGTATATTTTCCCACGGTCCTACCATTCTTATTTCCCATTACAAGGGCTATACACACAAGGCAACAACAAAAAAGTTGCACTAATAACCGCCCGTAAGATTTAAGCATAAAAACCTAACTTGACACGATAACAACAAAATGAAACACACAAGTGACAAAAAATCAGTGTCATTGAAAAGACTATTTGTCACTAAAGAAAAAAAAGAAGAATGTGCAGTGCGGCTAGAATGTTGTTTGTATATTTTGATGCATTTGTCAGTTCTGACTAATTTCATTCTTACCACACTTGTCACTCATCCAGTTTTTCTTCAGGCTAAAAACGCGCCTGTCACTACTCGCTTTAGACAGTGCTGGTATCATTTCCTCCAAACTGTCTTAATAGATTCTGGATTGTTTGATTGATTTTCAAGTTAATCTGCTTTACTTTTGTTCGTCTGTCTGTCTGTGTGCTTATTTATCTCTACTTCTGTCTATCCGTCTATCTCGTACCAGCTCCTTACTCGAAAACAAAATGCTTAGAAAGGCCGAAATTGGCGTGAACGTTTCCCAAGGCAATTGTATGTTAATTTTGAGCCCCAAAAATCAAAGGTCTGGTGGACGGCCGCATATATGTCACTAATGGCCAACATTTTGTTCTGACACACAGCCATATGGTAGTGTGCACTCTCATTGATTTCTGTTGAATCTCAGGTATCAGTATAGCATAGATGTGTTCACTGAAGTGATGGGATACGTCTGTTGCAGCATTGACAAAAAGTCGCCGTCGTCAGTGTTCACAACTCAGCCAAGCATCTCCGCTTTTGACGTCGCCGCCAACGGCCAGCTGTTTGCAACAACCAAACCACAGCCACGTCTCGCAAATCCGGTATTCATTATTATTGTTACGCCGCTCGCGCAAGTGCGACCAAATAAAAAATAAAATAAGCTGAAACAACTGTAAAACAGCTTATATTGCTTTAGTCAAGTAGATAAAATAAAACTTTTTTTGCAAATTTGTAGCGCCACGTTTCTCTCTGTGACAAACAGTAAATGGAATCAACGGTAACCTTTCTAGATTTATTTTATTTTTGTCGTGCTTATGTAAGCGCTCGTACTTGGGTTATGATTAAAGAAGTTAAAGTATTCAGTGACCGTTTACCGTTTTAAGATTGTTTCAGTTTGATTGTCATAACTTAGCTGAATAAGAGCTACCGGCGTTTGATTGTAGTTATCACCGTCCGGTCAGGTAAACATGGCGTACGTACCGACGTCAACAACTGCTAATGGCACGACTCTTCCTCAGTCAACCAGTAGTCAACCTTTCCAGCCTCCAGTTACTCTACCGTCAGTTTTTGTAAGTCTGAACTGTTTGTTTCTTTTCTTGCAGAGGCATTTACATCATATAGACGTTGGAGCAAATGCTTCATCGTGTTAGTGGGATAGGCCTATTTTTCAGCCCTTTACTTTTTAACGTTGTTATAATTTGGCACTTGAATTATGTCAACGTTCTTTCTGGTTTGCTACGTTCGAAATCGAATGCGTTTTAAGGCCCATAATGTCTGAGCATGTCTGAAAATCGACTACGGTTGTCTCAAGATTTCTTAAAGCCTTTCCCAAACCACGTAGCTAAATTTACGGTAAAGGCCCGCGGAAAAAGAAACAAGAAATAGGAAAATTGTAAGAAAGGGAAAGGAGAAAAATGAAGAAAAAAGACGGAAGAATAATGGCGGAACTTACTTCTACCGCTACCTTTTCGTTTAACGCCGTCGTCGGGATGGATTCTTTCGAATTTCTGGAAAAAGACTTACAGATTTTGGTAGCAAAGTCTTTCACGATCGAGCAGACAGTGAAGATTTCGTTGCGATATCTTGCGTCGTTTTGATAGAATCGCATGATGTGACGGACGGACTGACAGATCCAGCAGTCGTGCTGACGACCTGTAAAAAGCAGGGCTCGAAGTGGGACGGTATGGGCCGGTATTATGGCCCGGCACCGGCATTTCCTTGGCCGCCTGGAAAGCATATCAGCACTTTTTTGAGAAAAGACATACCGGTATGTTTTACAGGCACTTTTCTGACCTTTAGGCAACTGCTCGCTGATGTTTACGTCGATTAGTGGCCAAAATAATGCTAGCTTGAGGGGAGGAAGGGTAGGAAGACAAAGCTGCCATACCGTTTTTCCCGCTTCGAGCCCTGGTAAAAAGCAGCTCATTGTATGATTCATTATATCGGTAATGGGTGACGTATCATGGGTGTTTCGTATGTAGCCACCTGACAGTGGTTGGGTGACGCCGAGCGCGGCCGCTGCTCCAGTTCCACGGTTCGGCGCCGTGGCACCAGCGCCAGCTGCACCGCCATTACCGTACCCTGACCCACGCCAGACCAGTGCCGCCCCACCACCACCGCCAACACAAACACCCTTCGCCGCGGCACCTAATGCAGCTCAGCTGAGGTTCGGCGGTCCTCCAGCGGCAGCGTCGATGACGTCGCGGCCTCAGACCGTCGACAGCACAGAGACGATCACCGTGACGAACGTCGTCAGCGCGCCGGCCATCAACAAGCTCGGCTCGCTGTTCAACTCTCTCAACAAGACGGTGACCGGAGCGCTCAACACTTTCATCACCCAGCAGCAGACGCAGACGCAGCCGTCTGCCGGTGTATGGCAGCCAGTGAACCCCCAGCAGCAGCAGTTCGGTCAGCAGTTTGTAGTGCCGACTGCCACTCAGGTCCAGCGGTTCCCGACCTCCGCCGCGCCTCTGCCGCAGTCTGCGGCTCTCCCGCTGTTCACCGCGGCGGCGGCGGGTACGCCAGCAGTCGTCGCGCCACAGAGGCCGCCCGGCGCTCCTCGCTTCCCGTCCGACGCGTCCTCGGCCTTCGTCCGCGTCACTCCAAGCACCGTCGTCGGCGGCGGAACTGTACATCGACCACCACAACCACCACCGGGGGCCGTACATCACCAGCCTGCCGGTGCTCCGCCGTCGCCCGCGCTACCAGTCCGCAACCACGTCCAACATCCGCCGCCGCCATCACAGTCGCAGTCACAGTTCACACAGTCGCCACCTCAGCTCAGTGACGCCGCGAACATCTACCGCGAACTGCCGCGCAACCACGTCGATTCACGTAGCCACCTCGCACCGGCACCCGGCCGTGGTCAGTGCCTTTGACGTTTTTGGCCGACCGTTAGGTCGAGGCTTGGGTACGATTTGTCGTCTATTTATCTGTCTGTGACGCATATATTGTGGATAAACGGTATGTCCCAGAGAGTCGTCTACGGTATCGTTGGATAGATCGATGACCAGTTCCTATAGGCTGTCAATGGTAATTTCATGTCTCTATCTGCAGCGGTTTGGCCGCAGTTTAGAATGCAAAGTCGCTACCTGCAGCCATCGCCCACATGCGCCGAATTACTGTATTGCATCATAGCAGTCACTCTGGGATATGGCTCACTTTCTCCTGGCTCTTGGATATATAGGCGGACGGTCGTCCGACCCTAACGACAGCTGGGCTTATTGTCATCGTCATTACTAGCATAACTTCCGGGATGGTTAAGAGTAAGGTTCCTCAGCAGGATTCGGGGCGGACTGCAGTCATTCTTGCACTTTTTTGTCTTAAAAACAACTTCTGCCTAAAATGTATTCTCATTCGCACCAAAGCTGTAACTGCAAGCCAGGATTCCTCCACTTTTGCGTAAGACAAAATTATTTGTGTCTATCGCTTGTCCAAACCTTTGAGTGGGACATGTTTCGTGTTTCTAACCGATTGACGCCTTTGATAAGCTGGGTGTCCAGACATAGTCTCCCCCTGACGATGACTCTTCAGCCCCCACTGGTCGGAATTTCTTTCGTGGGCAGTCAAACGGAAACGCTTCTCGCCCCCGCCCAGACAAACCTTGCAAGATTACACTCTTGCTCCGATCTGCAGCCATGTAATATGTACCAAGTACTCAGATACTAAGATAAAGTCATCTTTGTTCGCCAGTCTGTGGTAGAGAAAACAAATAAGATTTAAACAAAAATAATTACGCAATTTAATGAACGGAGGTTCGGTCTTACGCTATGATAGCTGGCGTAACTGCAATGACAGGTGGTCCGATGCGTTGGAGTCGATCTCGTGATTACCTGCCGCCGAGTGGACAGCCGGCGCCCGGTCCAGGGTTGGGTCGTCAGCAGGCCTGGTACGGCCGATCACGCACGCCCTCGCCTCCGTCCATCAAACACCCTCGACCTCTGCCGACCACATCACCAGCCCACCGCCCTACACGACGACAACCGCCCTCCGCGCTCAACCTCTCGCAACATCACGGGCCGCGCAAAAAGGTAGACCATTCTTAGCTGACAATTCTCGATCAACTTTCTATACTTGGACGTATACTCGAGAGTACAAATGTAATCAAAAATTAATATCTCGCCAATGGACAGGCAAAATGAATGTCGTAAAATTTCACAAGAACGCTGCAAATAGTATCGCCGAGATTATTGTATTTTACTGTCTTTTTTTCGTACACGATTCGTAAATTTAGCCTACGTATATTAATTTTATATACATTGTATATGGTTGCAGTCTGTCAGCTGAATATTAAAGCTCCAGGTCTGACTGATTGATCGACTGATTGATTGAACTTCACGTGTGTATGCAGGGAGTAATAAGCATGCCTCGTCTGTTGCCGTCTCCCACGGCGCCGTTGCTTCATCGAATCCCGGGCGGAGTCAACTTCCCGCGTGTTGCTGACTCACCGACGCCGCCGTCGCCGACCGTAGACGACTCGTCGCCCCCCTCGTCTCCCGGCGCTGTCCGTCAATCAGCGTCACCGGGGCTGGAGCGGCGCTCAAGGACGCCACGACGCAGCCCGGGCGCGGCGCGACGACGCCGCAACTGGCGTCGGTCGCTGGATCGGTCGTTCGCCGTCGACATCGTTGACGACGAGGCCGCGGACGAGTTGACTTCACCGGCATCACCGGGCGGCTCACAGCGTCAGCAGCCGCACCGCCAGCTGCCGTACGTCAACAGTCTGCCACGCGGACGACATGTGCCGGTGATACAACAGCTCGTCGTTGTGACTCAGTCGGACGACGACGACGATGATGACTGGTGCTAGCTGACCACACACCTAGCCTGCCGCACGCCTCCTGCCGTCGCTTGCACGACACCAAAACCTCTTAAATTTCAGCATATTTAACAAGACTTTTTTTCCAGTTTGTCTAATATACATTAGTACAAAATTGTACAAAAATGAAGTGCTTAAAACGTAGGCTACGAAAGTGATATATCTTTCACTGGACACAGTGAAAACTTCAGATCTCTCAAGTGCAGGGTTAAAGCCACTCCCTAGGCTCCCTGGGGTGCACAACACTGCTCGTGTACCCCCAAGATAAATGTCGTTTATTTTAATTCGTTAGGGTTTGCAGCTTGCTGGGTCGTAATCTAAATTGCTTCGCTATTTCAGTCTTTTTTAATTTTGCAAGATTTCAAGAACAAACCGGCTTATTTTAGGATGTTTAAAGGACATACTTCAAATTTTGTAATTTTAGGACGACTAGTTGGCCTGATATCATCGCATCCCCCAATCCACCATGTTCACCCATTCGTGACCTTGAACAAACGGCTCCAGTTCGTACGTGTGCATTTTTACATTCAATCATTTTTTTTTCTATTTTTCTGTCGATCGGTAGAAGTATGTCGCGTTCGTTCGTTTGTAGAATGCGCTGCCGTCAATAAGCTGCATGCGCTAATTAATGACTGCAATCCCGGGATCCCGAATTCCAGGATCCCAGCCGTTTTTGCCAATCTCGAAGTTAAGTACAGTTTTTGGTCGTTTACTACTAATCTCAAATCCCGGGATTGACGGCGTCTCAATCCCTCTGAATCCCGGAATTACAAAAAATTTCTTAAAATAGCAGTTTTTCGAGTGTTAAATGATAATAGAGGCCGAAATAATAATTCTAGTCAAATGATTGAAATATTTCATGCGAGTAAGTTCAATTCCTTGCTGTGCACTGTAAGTTGTATTCTGACAGTCACTCCTTACAGTTCTTCCTTCCGTACGGGCCTACTACATCCTATGCATAAAATAAGTCTATGAGGTATACTAAAATAACGACCAATATGTAAGCCTAGTCGTAAAAACAGGATCCTGGTATTAAATTTCCTAATTTCGAATCCCAGAATTGAGAATTCAGTCCCAAGATTGCAATCAGTAGCGCAATCTACTAGTTAGTTAGGCGTTATTAACGGTTTCCGTCATTTCTGCCGATGGCAGCAGCTACACCGGATTCAACGCTTCATTCCTTCGTTGCACAACAGTCCGTAGTGCGAATAGTTCTTTTTTCTACGTCTCTGTATGATTATTACTACGACATCGGCGCATGTGCGTGCATGTGCACTGTTATGCCTTACATTGTTATGCGTGTATGTAAAACGTTTGTTATTTCTAGTGATAGAGTTTTCGTTTGTTCGTTTTATTGCCAATAGAATGGAGTTCATTGTGACGAATGTCAAGAGAAGCCATGACCTGTTTTTTGCGTCTGTTGTATTATTATTGCATTTATTATTAGACAGTTATTAGTAGATAATAATTAATACCCGGCATAGCACTATTTCAGCACAAAATTATACTGATAGTTTACAAGACCAGCTACTTATACTTCAATGTCAACTTAGCTTTTTTTACCAATGGTCCAACAGCAGTATTTTAATTGAATTGACTTACACGTCAATATATTGCATTCACTACAGCATTTAAAATAAATTTTAGGCTACATTGCTTCAACACCGATCTGATACTTCATAAACAACAACTAAACATGCTTGTGCAGAATCCATTGATAGCAGTATTTAACACAGACTAACAACGATTTTATTTTAATAATGGTAAGTTGCAATAGTAACAATGTACAGCTGTTGGCAGTTACGCAAAACAAGCACAAACTCAAATAAACTGAACTGCATTTCACCTTCACTTGACGAAGACACACTAGTGACTGGCTGATATACGCTAACAGCTCTAGTTAGTTAAAATAAACTACTCAACGCACGACAGAGATCATAACATAAAGACAATTCTGTTCAGGTGCATCCACATCATATAAACTATGAAGCAAATGTCCCATCATAAAGTAAGGGAAAGTATGCCAGCCGTTCAAAGAAAGATCTGGCAAAATTTGGGACCTAAATTATATCAACTTTCTCTCTTGCATGCTATGAAATGCATTTCCCATGGTGATAATGTTCCAAAATCGATGGCAGCTGGGGCTTCACCAGAATTAGTGAACAAGCCCAGAAACAAGGGAAAAGCAATGGAAAATAGGGGAGAGGGAGACAGAAGGAACAGGGGAACTTGCTCCAATGGCTCAGGGGGACAGACGCCTGTGATTCTGCTAATGCTAAACTCACAATCATCAAAATGTAAATTGCAGTTGCAGCAGATCCACAACTATGAACCTAAATTATATGTTCTGGAACTAGATAGCTGCATGAGGACGACAGAGACTGAGATAACGCGTTATGTATTTTCCATAAGTTACCACAGCAGTGATGATGTTGGGGTCAAAAGCAAAATTCGAACCACAATAATGGAAAACAGCGTCTGTGGGAAGATGACGATCTACGCACTATAATTTTATACAATTTCAATTTTTCTAGTTGCCTTGCTACAGAAATTATCACATCCACAAAAATTCAGAAATAATCGACTGCAATAAATTCAGACTCATTCCACTTCTACAGTAACCTGAATAAACAGACAACAATGCTGTGAAGTTGCTGTTGTTTCCTTTGCTACAATCAATTAGTCATAAAGCATCACTGAGCAAAAACCAGTGTTATGAAGTTGTATAAGACGGGGATGGTCAAATACTTGTGCCAGGATGGAGTGTGGATGGAGACATAATGGAGAAGGGGAAAAGGATAAAAGGCATGAAAGCTGAGGGGGATGATTGGGGATGGAAACATGATTCTATCCTCATGCAGCTCTCTATCAGGAACATCTTATGGCATCTAGCAGCCATGCTAAAGTATCTCACAGACTGATCACCATTTCTATAGAGCAAACAGCAGCATTGAAAACTACTACTAACCACCACAACACCACCGCCTAGTTGCCACGTTCTTAGTGATTACCCAACGTATGCCAGCTCTAACACAGATGTCACAAAACTGCAATCTACACGGTGCACCAATAACAAAACAATCCCGCAAAAACAATTCTGCATCTCCAGAAATGTAAAGATTTTCCCACAAAATTCACACTATTTACAGAGGAGGATTGATGCCAAATTATACATTCAGCAGCAAATTCCCTTATGATATTCAGTATGATTTGAAAATAATAACTATTTGTACCAAAAAATAAACAACAGGGTTCATAGCAAACTGAAAAGACAAAATTCAAGGAGTTTTCAAGGACTTTCAACTTTCAAGGACCTAAAATTGCAGTTTTCAAGTTCCAAGAGCGTCAATAAAAAGACAAATCATACTCACGCTACATCAAAATTTAGATTGAAATATATGTACGCAGTGGGAAATTTTGTTAAGTAAGCAAGTGAACTATAACCAAGTAGTTGTGAAATGCCTAATTTTACAAGAATGCTTTCTTCAAAATTTTAATATGCAAAAATTTCAAAATACGAAATGTTCAACTTCAAGGACTTTCAAGGGCCTGGAATTTTTTTTCAAAATTCAAAGATTTTAAAAACTTCTCAAGGACCCTATGAACCCTGGAACAAATAATAAACTGTCACTTTGACCTAAGGATAACAATACTTAAGTGTCAGACGTTTACTGCTGGTTCACATGCTAATGTTATAGCCGATACGCAAAAGGTTTTCTAAGAGATTGTCTGCATTAGTGCACCATGTACATTGCAAAAAGTGCACGCTTTCAAGCAGCGGTAGCTATACATCTTGGCGAACATTCTGTATACATGTTACCCATGGCTATACTGTACAGAGGTGTGATGGAAAGGAAACAAAATGTAAACAATATATGCACACACACACACATGATGTTTCAACAAGTTGAGAGTGACTGGGCAGACACATGAAATTCATCGTCACAATACACACAGTAACATAAATCACCTAAACCCTTTACCGATACATTGCGACTAAGAGTAAAGCTGGTATACTCACTCAGGGGCTTAATTCTTGGAAAAAGTGGGTTAAGAAGGTTGCAAGCCCCATGTTATGAGATGATAATTGCTATTGCTTTCCAACTCCAAAAATTTTTTTTTAAAAATAAAGAAAACTGACAGTCATTATAATTATTCCATATAGAACTGTGGGTTTTACTGTTGCCAAACAACAAGATCAAACATTGTCAGTTCGCCAGTTTATCACATGCTTACAGTACAAAATAGTGCAACTGCAGAAAAACTGTCAATGGGTTAAATCTAAGGAAAAGTTTATGCCAATGTTCATTTACAATTTTTCAACTTCCATCCTCTGCCCCGAAATCCACTCTGGATACAGAGTTATGCCCCTGAGTACACTGGGACAACGCAGTGCAGAGAGCAAAACTTTGAGCGAGCGAGCGAGCGATGGATCACTTGGTGTCGTAGTAAGTGAATGGATCGCAGCCACGGACCTGGAAGCCCGGTGGCGGCTGTGAATACACGTGTGTGTATAGCTCCTCTGGACTGGGCTCTGGGTCATTCTTGGCGTGGACCACCGCTTCATCTACCTCCTTCTTTACACTGTCGTCTATGGCCTGCATACACAACAGCAGCAGATGCAATTAACTACACATCAAACTCACAATATCCACATTAACACGTTCGCTTATGCTCACAAAAAGTTAATGGAAAAGGGTGTGCATAGCTCTGCATAGGAAACCCATCTCAGAGCTATGAAACATCACATCACACAGCGTTACCTGCGCACTACCTAAATGCAAGCTAGAGTGGCTACTATTCAATTTACCCCCTCTCTCATTCCCGGTTGCAGGGGGATGGGTCAACACCCCAATCCGCTCCAGAAAGTTCCAGAGGCGAGGCATCATAGGTTCAAGCCAGAGGTGTCATGGATCAGTCAATTTACCTATCCTGGAAGGACGAAAGGCTGATCTGGCCCAGACAATTTACCTGTCTGAAGACCGCCACACATCCAAGAACATGTAGTCAAACACTTGATAGTGACCAGATCAAACCCGTGATCATTTGATTCTAAGCACAACACACTATCATTAAACTACCAAGCCACTTTGTTGAATTCTAACTGTAATGTATACCTTGATCTCTTCAGCAGTCATCAGCCCACTTGTAATGACACGATCCTTGAACCCAGTGATTGGGTCACGTTTCTGCCGAACTTCCTGAATCTGCTCGCGAGTTCGGTAACTGCACACAGGATCAGAAACACTACACTTTGTACACGCAGTACACTCTAACTGAGTACAAAGCAGCTCCGTACTCATCTATTCACTGGCCAGACAACTATGACTATACTGCAACTTCAGCTGTGGCTCTGGTCAAAATTTGGCTCCAGTAAGATTGTACAAATGAGCCATATTTATAAAATAAGTCAGCTTCAGTATGATATACTGATTAATTGAAGAACTAAACTAATAAGAAGTTGTTGATTTGTGATTAGTAGTGACTGATGCTGTAACAATTAGACAGCGGACAAAAGCCAAGAACTTGGTGCATATTATTGTGTTAATACTGTCGGTAAATGTCAGTAAATGACTGCTAATCATAGGCGTGATTATCACATAATCAATCAATCAAAAAATTTGCATAGCACCCAAATGTGTCAGTCCTGAATGTGATTATACACAACAAACAAAAATGCCTAAAATGAGCAAGGTGACATATTGAATTGAGCTTCATCGGGAAATAACAATAGCAAATGAGTATATCCATCACAAGCAAACTCGGCATCTTCTGAGAGGAATCTTGTCATACCTTGTTCCTGGGTCACTCATGCTGTGACCATGATAGCGATATGTAGCACACTCCATCACCAGTGGACCTTTACCGGACCGGATATAGTCCGCTGCCCACAGGCCAGCTTCTTTTACAGCCAGCACGTCCATACCATCGACCTAACCCCAAACCACAAGCATTAGTCTCCGCTGACACAAAACAATGGCTGTTAGGGGTAGCTAAACCATAAACATTAAAACAAATGTTCCATCACAAAAGCAGAAGGCAGGTTTAACATCTCTTCAAAGGGCAAGGAAGTTGGTATAATTCAAGACATCAATTTATTACGCGCGAAAGCAGAATGCTTTGCGCGTCTTTGCCATCGTCTGGGCGTCTGTTTGTCCGTCCGTCTGTCTGTCTGTCCGTCTGTCACACTCGTGAGCAGTATCAAAAAGGTGTAAGCCAGGATCACGAAATCTTCACTGTGGGCTGCCCCAAGGTCTCTAGTTTGTCGTGACAAAATTTCGTGCCACTGGGTGCAGGGGTTCCCCTCGAACGAGGGCGTCAAAGAGGGGTACCCCCCTTAAAAAGACGTCATTTTGCCGTTATTGGCTCGAAAAATGTGAAAACGGTTGCAGATAGGTACATACATGCTGCTTATCATAACAAGCACTAGTGACAGGCTTTAGAGATTTATCAACATCGATGACCTTGAACGACCTTGAACCCACCAAAAAGGGGTTTCTAGTGTATTTTTTCGCAATTTTTGGATGCTGCGCACATTTCAACACTGAATTGCGCCGAAATGGCTGGCGATAGACCAAGACAACCTGTGTATGAAATTTTCAGCACACAACGTAGATTTTAGCAGTCCAAGTCACGACCCCCTAGGTTCAAGGAGGCCGGCGCAGGCGGGCGTCAAAGACAGCTACCCCCAGAAAAAGTGGTTATTTTACCGCTATTATTGCGTGTAGCGTGAACCTGGTTGCAGATAGGCAGACATGCTGCTTATCATAACAAGCACTGGTGACAGGGTTTTTAAATTTATCAACATCGATGACCTTGAGTGACCCTGAACCTTAAAAATATTGATTTAACGTGATTTTTTGGCGATTTTTGGCTGCATAAGAGTGAATTACGATGAAGTGGATGGAGATTGACTAAGATTACCTGTGAACAGGAACTGCTATAGGCTTTCACGCATCTCGTGAGCTTTGCTCAAATTACTTGTTTCAACTATCTCTCAAACTTCAACCATATGCATTTTCTCAGACCCAGGATGTCTCGAAACTGACGGTGGCTAGGACTTTGCCCTGAACACCACTGAAGCAGCTTACAGCACTCTCCAGATTCCTACTTAGATTTGGGAAAAAGACAAGAAAAAAAATAAGTCCCGCATTTTCCACTCTTGCATTTTCAGTCATACTAACTAGTCAAAAAAGTGCTCAACATGACAATAACTATTGAGGCCAACTGTTATAAATCATTTCCAAAACCAAAACTGTTAAGCACATGTGTTTCACTTTTTACATGCCACCCAGTGAAAATAAACTAGGAAGATAGAGAACTGAGAAGAACCAGCCTTATCTCACCCATATGCCAGGAATGTAGTCTCCACGCGTGTAATACTCAGTGCTGGCTGACGAGCGCTCGACGCTGGTTCCCATGCCAAAGCCATTGTTCTCACAAACAAACAGCACAGGCAGGTCCCACAGTGCTGCCAAGTTGTATGCCTCAAACACTTGACCTTGGTTTGCTGCTCCATCGCCATACAGAGTCAACGAGATGTTGTCAGATCCCTGATACTTCATTGCCAGTGCTATGCCGGTACCCATCGGCACCTGGAAATATCAACAGGAGTAAAGTAGCAACTATTATACATAACGGTAAAATATTTACCATGCTACAAAGCCAATATGGCAGCATATTTCCTTAGCCCTCAGCCAGAAACCTCCTCCCTGTCCTCAATAGATAGCATTCTGAGATTAATGACTGTCTGGAGGATAACAAAAAAGATTATTAGAACTGCCATTCTGTAGTTCTTACAACTTTAAGTTCAGGTCGTTTTTGTGTTCCATGTTAGATTTTTCTGTAAAAGTTAAACTTTCTGTTGCATTATTATGCTTATGTGCATTGCCTGGAAAGATCAACCCCCAACCCAACTAACTCACTAAATCACTCAGCCAGACACCAGCTTACATGGCAAAGACCACACACATGCGGCTAATGCACCGGATAGTGTGCCTGTTTATGACAAGCTATTGCAGGTACTCACTGTGGCTACCCATGGAGGATGCCCAGACTGAGACAACCTGGATGGCTGGTTACACACCATGATAATTTACCTATTTGCGGTCACCCATCCAAGTATTAACTGGGCCAAGAATGGAATAAACTCACGAAACCACCGACCAGTGCCAGTCCAAACTGGACCAAACTGTGATTAAGGCTGTACTCATCATAAAATTTGCAATTTTCAAACACTAAAGTTTGCTGAATAAGATGAATTTTAATTAAATAGTACAATTTGTGATATATTACCCGGTAGTTCATTCCATAAGCTAACAGTTAGGTATGGAACTCTTGATTTTGAAAAATGTTAATGGAAATCCGGCTGCTATAAAGTCTGTAGCATGTATCACACTCGAGCAAGTAAAAGAATTAGTGGACTGTACAGTAAGTACACAAGTGCACACACAGGCTGACAGACTGACAGATGGGCTTAAACAGTACACAGAGAGGGAATGAACAAAGGAAAGTCATGCCAACTAATTAACACCAAATCTGACATACATACCTGTGCTCCGACAATGCCATTGCCTCCATAGAAGTGTGGTCCATACATATGCATTGAACCACCCTTCCCTTGCGCACAGCCAGTCTTTCGGCCTATGTAAATCACCGAAAAACAACATAAATGCTAAAATGTCACAGCTGTATAAATTAACAACTAATCATGCAATCAATGATTAAAACATTTTAATCATTAAATTTTCAACTAAATAAATCACCAAGAAAGCACTGCAACCATCTGTTCGGTGCAAATGATTCTTCCATTCACCGGGATGCATCGTCAACAAAAAATGACAATCATTTTTTCTGGAGTTTGTGACAAACAATTACCACGTACTGATTCTGTCTTACTTTATTTGTGATAGGTATTGAGAGCATAAGTGATAAAAATTGCTGATTTTTTAAAATCTAACAATTACAAAAAAATCCTAATCATTACTGGCTCTATGACATATAAGTAAGAAAAAGTTACAATAGTCAACAATCAACAAACAATAGTGCAAACAGTAAATCACTCTACATCACACTGAGAATACCACAATAACATCAAAAGTTGGGCAGATAAACCAAGCATAAAAACTCCTGCAACAGTTAACTCAGCAGACACAATGAAGTACCATCTAACACTACCTGTCAGTTCGCCGAGAACAGCAGCAACTGAAATGCCACGTATCCATGTCCAGCCATGAGCTCGATATGCAGTGATAATAGCATCAGTGCTGCGTACTGCAGCATTCAGACCGACGCAACAAGCCTCCTGTCAGACCCACAACACATAATTCAACATGTCACTCAATATCACTGGAAAAAACCAGGCACTGGCCAAAGTATTATTATTACTTACTGGTATCAACATATCATGACAATCCAGCCCGATCAGCACAACAAGTAGCCTACTGGCACACTGAACCTATGTTGACACATTGGGCGACTTCACTTTTTGACTTAGACTTTCGCTGAGCGAAAGCTAAAGCTGAACGCTCAAGTCTGTACTTAGACCACAGTTCAACTGAACTTTGGTCTAAGTCTACTGTCTTAGACCAAAATGATTAAAAATGGCGAAAAAACAGGTAAACCTAACAGGAAATAAATCAACCATTTACGCTTGGACTTGCTTATTATTGCACTGCGCACGCAAATAACGTAAAATTTTACGTAACATCTGACGTCACTGCATATTTATTACGGCATTTATTTTTGATACCAGACTGCTTTAATTCACTAAACTATCCGTGCGCATAGGACTGTAAATAGTCGCCACGTTTTCACTCATCTAAAGTCTAAAGATGAAGTGGATTCAGACTCAGCAAAAGTTAAGCCCTAAGGGCTAAAGCTATCTCTTCCACGCAAATCGAACTGACTTTAGCCAAGTTAGTTCGGCTCAGCTTTGGTCTAAGTAGGTACTTTTGGACTCAGCGAATCGCTGAGACTTTTCGCTGAGTCCAAACTTCGGCCTAAGTAGGTACTTTAGGCTCAGCGAAAGTCTCAGCGAAATCACTTCACTTTTTGACTTTAGTAGGTACTTAGACCGAAGTTTAGGCTCAGCGAAAGTCTAAGTCAAAAAGTGAAGTCACCCATTGTCTGCTGCAAACGTTGCTTAATTCTTACATCACGCATTAAAGGGATACAGAAAGAATTAGCATTGCTATCGTACTGATTTGGGTCTTCCATTCCAGTGGGCTGCCAAAAACCTGTTAGAGGATAACAAAATCGTAACACTGGGAAGAAACGGCATCACGTTGTCAAAACCGCCATACTTATCAACAAAATGACAGTCACACATAAAACTTTAATGCCTTCCTGCATAATGTCTGCTAATGGTATAATGTGCACTAGACACTGCACTGTATGCGATGCAAACAAACATACTGCCCAGCACCTAATACTATTAAAATCTGGCGAATAACGAGCAATACCCAACAGCCCTTTACTTAGCCCAATACCAATATCGTTTTAACCCTACAAATAATCACGACAAACCTGGCCAGAGTACAGATGGCAGAATCCACGAACAGCCTTCTCCTTGTACAAATTTCCAGCAGCTGTCTCCATCGTTCGTATTACTTTCATCTGTGTGTAATACTTCACTGCATCTTCCTTTGTCAATGTTATCTTGGTCGGGATGTCTGCCTCCAACTTGTGAAATTTGTATGGCTACAAACAATCAATATTATGGCAATATTGCTGCTATTCTGACTGTCATATAAAACAACAGTGAAAAGCAAATAAATTGCAAAAGATATCTAGATGAACAAAAAATAGGCAATATATAGGCAATATAGGCAATGCATTATAGTACTGGTACACATAATTATTAGGGCACAGTTTTCAGCAAAAATTTAGCCAAATTCCTGTCCTTGGGACTGGGCCAGTTCAGCTCACAGTGGAAAAAATCATCCAAATTCTGCCATTCACCGCAGACTTCCATTTGTGAGTAAACTGAGCTCTATTCTGTTCAGAAACTTTATTGAAGAATGGCATTGTGCTGCATTATGCTACCAACATACAACAAGAAATTTAAACTAATGCTCATGAGACGTGCCAAAGCCTATAGCAGTTCCTGTTCGCAAACTGTCAGTTTATCTCCAGCCATTTCATCGCGACTTTTACGAAGGTACCACTCTTTGATGCCCTCGAGCGCAAATTTTTTTGAACCTAGAAAATCAAGACTTGGACTGTCAAAATCGACGTTCAATGCAGGAAATTTTATACGCAGCTTCTCCATGTATATTTCAATTGGTTTCGGCACAATTTGCTCTTGAAATGTGTCTTGCAGCCCAAAATTGCCAAAAAAATCCATAAAAACCTGTATTTTAGCGTTCGAGGTCATCCAAAGACATTAAATTCAGTGGCAATCGAGAGCCAGTGTACGACTTCCTATTAGTGATTTATAGTAACCTAGTCCCTATCTCGCACCGTTATTGAGATACAGCGACTTATTGGCTAAAAATCGCAAATTTTTCCTACCTCCCTCTCATTTAGCGCCCTAGTTCGGGGTGACCGCCTTCAAATTTATAAAAAAGCTTTACGGTTCCTGAAACTAGTCTTCCAGGCAACAGACGGTAAAGATTTGGTGATCCTAGCTTGCACCGTTTTTGACTGATCCACCCATGTTACAGACAGATGGACAGAATTGCGATGGCTAAGATGCGCTGAAAGCAGTGGCTGCTTTCGCGTGTAAAAAGAATTAACAGTCTTTTCTTCTTTCTAAAAATGCAATCTGTCAAGTAACATTCACATTATGTTTAATCCTATTTACAATATGCGATAGCTATTAGTAGAGTGTGACGTGTAGATAACAGTAACGGGCCAGACTGGTGAACCAAAGGTCTCCGGATCGACTCGGGCCTGGAGCAATGCCAGGTAACAACTTTGGGCAAGTTGTTCACACACATGTGCCTTTGTTCACCAAGCAGTATAATTTGGTACCAGTCAAAGGGCGGTGATGCTCTGCGACTGGGAAGTTAACTGTAGGTCTGGCGTTGCACTGGCCATGCGTCACGGACTCAGTGGTTTATCCACCTACAGGCTCAACAGCCACAGAAAAGGAGATGAGCACCCCACCTATGCCCTGGAAAGGCACGGCATGCTTTACCTTTACCTTATTAGCAGGGCCCACACTTTTAGGGCAGTTCAGTTTCATTTTTTTCTGGGATACAGTTAATGTGTAACTACATCATGAAGCCAATAATCGTACTAATCACCAGTCATTTCTCAACTTCTGCAAAATTTCACAAACATATCAAAATTCCATGGAAAAAACAAATTCTGCAGCTAGACTCAAAATTCCACGGCCCATAAAAAACTGTGGGCCTAAATAATTATCTGACCGAGAACTCCCATAAACTTTCTGTCAACAGCTGCATAATTTCAAGTGATAACCACATAAGACTGCATAAATTGACCAATCAATCAAAACATATTTACAAAGTGCCACATAATGTGAATAAATCAGAAACACATCAATATATTAAGATATACATTACACATAAAGACAAGAACTGACATTTTTGACTTCAAACTCGGCAGTACTTTGCGCACGTACAGCATTCAGCAGCAGCTTTAACTGAACATGAAACAAGCATATCAATTATCAACAAAATTGAAAACACCAAATAAAATCTACAAGTGCTTCTACACTCAGTGTAATGACAGGATTTGATTCTTAACAGAAGTATGATCCAATCACGTGGAACGACAACAGAAACAGCTCTTTCAAATTCCCCAGAATCACAAAAGCACAGAAGATCACGCCAGAATGACAACAGGGTTCATTAAGTCTCAGACAAATTTTCACAAAATAAATACGTTCATAAACATTTTCATTAGCTTGCATTCGGCGATGAATCAGCTGATTCTAACACTGTACGTCCGTTTTATGCCATGACAGCCAGCCATCTAGTAGATGAATCACTCCCTGATCGTCTACGTTCGAATTGCTATAGCTTGTCAAACACATTGTCACAATTTCAAACCAAAAACTTGCACGTAAACTGTCCATTTACGCTCTCCGGCTTCGCAATTTGGCTCAGTAGCAGAGACGTGCGGATCTTTAGTCCGCATCCGTCCACGGATTCTGATTTGAATTCGGCATCTGCAGTAATATGCAAACTCTGATCCGCAGTCCATTTGCATCTGCAATGCTTACTACCATGAAAATTAGCAGCTTATCTTAAACCAATAATTTCTATAAGTCTAGTTATCTATATGTGCATAAAGTGTTAAAATATTAATTGAAATATGATTCATCAATGAAACGTCACTTATCTAATGGCTAAAATAAAACCAAAATTATCCAAAGCTTTAAAAAAGCTTAGTATTAAAAAGTTAAATATGTAAAGTTCTGCTCGCCTACTGCCGCTGCTGCTACTGCTGCCTCCAATGCAAAGTTTTGTGTTGCCTCTAGTGGTGTGAAGTTTCAGCTTGTTGTAGCTCGATTTCTGATTCCTCCATTTCGAGAATAAGATTTTGCGTTTGCGTTGTTCTTAGTTCTTCCAGTATGACGTAATGCTCGACCTCACGCCCACTAGGTAACTTCCTAATGGCGTCAATGGCGCTCGCGGCGGTAGCGACGGCTGCTGCCGCTTCCGGTTTCCCGGTTGCGACCGCGGCGGCCGATTCCACTTTCGCTTGCCCAGAGTCGGCAGGTTGAGAACCCGGGATTTTACTAGGGGCATTTTCCTCCCCCTCATCCTCTGGGGCTTCCATGGCTCCTTGCTTAGTGACAGCGGCAGAGACCGAAACCTTACTGTATCCACCAAGCGAGCGAGCAACCGGCAAGCGACCATCAATTTAGTGAGGAATTTAGTGAGAAAAATATACATTTTTGTTTGTAGAAATTATTTAAACTGCAAGGGCACCTGACCCTTACAAATATCAAGGTGAGCAACTTTTTGTCAAAGAAAAATCTGCAGTCCCTCCACGGACCAGAAATATTCTGCGGATCCCGATCCACACACGGACTCGCCCGCAACGCACGCATCGCTGCTTGCTAACGATGTCAAGTGTGTTGACTCTTTTTTCACTTCTCAGGAATAAAAGCAATTTTCTTCATTTTTATGCATGATATGCGTGCGTTTTTTGCTACAAATGAAAATGGATACCCTATTATTTTAGTTTTTGCGTTCACTTAGAATACGATTTTTCATGATAGTTTCCCTTTAAATCGAAATTAAGTAAGGTTTTCTTTATCTAGACTATAGTTTCAGGTATACTGCATTTACAGCATTAGGCAATAGGCAAGAGGTTAAACAAATTATGACCAACGTTTTTATTCAACGTTTCTGAACGTTTCTTTCCACGTTTTTTTTACGTTTTTTAACATATTTTATTATTGATGGAACGTTTTTACATCTATGGTGCTACGCACGTCTCAACACACACCACTTCTATCTGTTTTTAAATTTTATTAGGAAACACATACACTCGTCACGAACAGGGCTGCCGCGGGTACCCCGGTACCCGTCGGGTACCCGGGTAATAAACTACCTGGGTAATTTTTTACTACCTGGGTACCCGCATAGACTACTTAATTTAATTTATTTTAATAATTATTAAATATTCTATATATTTTACTAGCATTAGTTTTACATTTTTGAATAATTTTGTTGTTTCGTTTGATGTTGTAACTTTTAAGTTTCGAATTTTCGATTAGTGCGCTGTTCCATCTCTAAATATTCGAGGACTCATGGTCCTAATCAGGTCTACACACAGTTTATTTCGCATAAAATGCAGCAAACAGACAAAGAAATACAGAGAAAAAGAAAACAAAACAACAGAAAACGCGTTAAACGCACCGCATAGCTTGGAATAAAACTCCAAAATCACCGCCACAGCT
>Ga0209367_1004008_pt1 | contig 20195 bp, 7 predicted proteins | sample WorMetLIZISLAND2_FD_187412 | JGI IMG/M metagenome (GOLD analysis project Ga0209367, IMG submission 187412) | Marine gutless worms symbiont microbial communities from Max Planck institute for Marine Microbiology, Germany - Olavius geniculatus... ...
GCCAAGCAATATGCGGACAGCCATTTTGTCCATTCATCAATGGATTTTGTAGTAAAATTTGTAGCAGCAAACGTCTCCTCGTGCATTTTGAAGACAATGCTATATACGGTAAAATCGTTTTATAGTACCACATTCTTCAATTAACTGCTTGCAAAATGGTACAAAAGTTGCGTTAAATACGATAACTAAGATCGATGGTTAGCTAACTGCCCGATGTTGGCCAGTTAATTTGACGGCCATTTTGACCATTGGTTAGTGCAACGGGAAACGCGAGTTATGCAAATCTGTCAGTTAACACTAACTTGACTGGCCAGTTAAGATCCAGAAACTGGCCCTAAACCATCTTGGTATGTCACCTAACACTAAGGTGTCAACAGAGCAGCAGCATGTCTGGCAAAATAAAGATTGTATACTATAAATATGCCTAATCTTTATACTTCAATTAATCTTCTTCCAGTTTTTCATAACTTTTTCCATTTTCCCTGACTTTTCCTTGACCGCTTTAAAATTCCCTGATTTTTCCCATTTTTCCAGGTTTTACAGGTAAGTGGTCAACTAGCCCACGATCTTCCAAAGTTGCCCCACATGCCAGCAAATGAGTTAGACAACAATATACATGCACAACATTTTTTTCGTTCAGTTAATTCACGTAAATTGCATTTTCTTAGGATTTCCATGCTAGGATTTTAAGCTCCACCTACACAATTTTGAGAAAAAACCACAAAAATGACTGACAGACAATTTTGTGGGACTGATAGCAGTAGCAGCTGATGGCTTCAAAAGCTGAAAAGGACTTCAGGGAGTTGCAATTTTTTGACAGACAGACAGACAGACAGACAGCTGCATACTTCTGACAGAAAAGACATCGGCGCTCAAAATGCCAACTGTGTCCCTAAATTCACTAAAATGGTGGATTTTCAGCCCAAAATTTGTTTTTTTTTCTAGCAAATTTTCCACGACACTTAAATTGAAGCGAAGACACAACTGCCTCAGCCTACCTTGCACAAAATGCAGAAATTAAGAGCAACAGTAGAAGCATCAAACGTGGAAACTGATTCTTCAGAGGTAAAGTAAGTTTTTTGGTTTCAACAGAAAGTTTCCTATAGGCGGTCAACTGTGAGAATGCGTTTATCCTGCAGCAGTATGCACTATAAACGTTTTTTTAACTTACTTGCTTACTTACTTACGGTATTTATAAACGCAGAAAGTGAAAGCAACAGACGCTAAGACAGGTTCTTCAGAAGTGAAATCAGTTTTCTTTGGTTTCGGTGGGGCGCGGCGTGCGCTGCTCGGTCGAATGGGTCGTGTCTTGGCAGACGTCAGTCGTAGTGATCTCTGCTCATCTTCATCCGTCCTCATTACCTGCGACCCAATGCACAGAACATCATCCTAAGATAATCTTAATGTTTAAAGATAAAAGGAGGCAATAGGTGCCATTTTTTCATTGTGCAAGACCACAGACATGTACGAGAGATTTGGCATCAACTGCCTCAGCACATAAACAACATTTGAGTGCCCAGTGTATGGTTTTGGACAATAAAAATGGCAGCTATTATTTATCATAAAACATAGCAGCTTTTATCTGATATCTTTCATCACTTTTATTACTCCCACTTAAATCTATTGACTATATATATTTAAATTTTAAACCATGTTGTTTTCAAGATTTATTTCCCCTTTAAGACACTTAACACACTTATGGTCATTTGAAAACAATGAGCTTATTCAGACAGCACTTACGACATATCTTAAGACATATATGTTAAGAAAAAATCTTATAATCACTTATGGTATCTCGGGACAATTCACAAGTTGTAAATAAATAATATATGGCATCTTAACTTTTGTCGTAGAATGCTCTTAAGATATATCTTAAGATAAATCTTATGACAATGTCTGTGAATCGTGTACCTGGTTAGCTGCACTGCCGTTTCTCTGCTGATGCTCACCTGCATAATCCATACACTTACGAACAGATCAAAAAGTTAAAAGTGGAGCACATCTCAGAGCTACGCAGCATGCCCTGTCCTGGCTTGCCTGCCTGCAGAAAGTCACCCATCGAAGTACTAACCCGACCCAATGTACAGCAACTTTGATGATCAAACATAATGTGTTAACGCTTGCTATGCTTGTATGTTAGTAACAGAAGGCCTCCTGTTTTCGCTTTTTTCGACTTTATTTTTATTTCCTTTCATTCTATTTTTTACTTCGCCTTTGAAACCAGAGAGAAGATGAAAACCAAAACTGGGAAGAAGGAATCGAACCTTACCTGGAAGAAATCGATGCCGAATTTCAGCAAAATCCGTTGAAGGGTTTTCGAGAGAAGCGATTTTTACCCAATTCATAATCCAAAATGGACATCAGATGCTGCACTGCATTAACATTTACAAGAGGGCGCCACACATCTCCAAGCTCCATTGGCAGATCGCCATAAAACTTTGCAATGTGGCCGGGTGCGATGTATAATTTAAATTCCAAAATTTGGGATTACTATGTACATATAATAATATAAATCTGTGACGCAATGGCCAGTGTGACACCAGACCTAGGGTTACCTTCTTAGCGACAAAGCAGCATCGCTATTTGACTGGTAACAAATGATACTACTTGCTTGATGAACCAAGGCACATGTGTGTGAACAACTTGCCCAGGGTTGTACCTAACAGTGAACCCTGGCAAGTTCTAGTGAGCTTTCGATCATGAATCCAAAGCCCTAACCACTGAGCCACCAATTAAGCCACTGATATAACATTTATATAGTGATTATGGAAAATAACAAATCAGATATTTATTAAGTTAAGCTATATCAGTGTCTAATGCTCCAGAGTGGAGCTTCCAATCTTTATGCCATTAATTAAGTAAAAAAATAATATCATGGTAAACCATAAATGAATGCTTATTTAATGAGCAAAGACGTCAGCCGAATACTGACATAAAATGCAGCCATCCAGTGTGCAACTGAAACCTCATAATAAGATCTTTTCAACAAAAAAACACACAACTATTACTCCGGCCTGCCTTGGGAAACAATTGCGCAAATTTTAACTTTTCAAAACCCTTTTGTTTTCACTTAAGGAGGCAAACAGACAGACTTATAAGATACTTAGATCACACAAATGCTGCCAAAATGCAAAGGTGCAAATTAGCAAGTTGTGAAAATTAACGATTATTAATCAACTAAACCTGACCGTTTATCCAATACTGCTTTAGTTTATAAAAAAATAACAATTATTAACAGTTGATTCCCACAGTTTTCCCGATCTTTCTGATATTGATGACAAAAACTGTTCAAAGCTATCACAAGTTATTTTTAAAGATTAATCGACAAAAATTTGTAACCAGTACCAGCCCTAGTAATAACTTTTCAACATATGCTGACATCCGCCCAATGTTTGCGATAAAAAAAAAACAAAAATTAGCAGAATTCAGAAAACTTAAGATGCAAGAAAAACGCAGCACAAAGAGTGCAACAGCTGCTGACATCAACCGAAATGAAAAGTGCCACTAATAAAAAAATCATAACAAATTACAAACTATTTCTTGCGTCCACTGAAAAAAAGGCTATGTTTCTGGATTCATTCATCTGCATCCAAGGTACTGTTGACTCCATAAAAGCTATAAATACAGTTTGATTAATTTTGTAACAGGATTAAGCACGGCCCAATAATGAAAAGGGGACTCATTAGATCTTAATGGCAATCCAAATTGTTTTGTTAATTCTAAATTATAAGAATTTATTATCATTGTATTATTAGAAAAAAAACAGAATGCAAACTGACACAATGCAACATATCTCAGCAAGTTATTAACTGATTTTTTAAAAAAAATTTACGATTATCAAGAGAATAGCCCAATGACCAACCAATAACCAATTCAAGATTGAGACCAATAAATCCAAAAACAAGAATATTTACATCATAATATTTGTGAAAAAAGTGGGGCACATAAATTATATTCAACAGGTAGCAGCACTGTTTTCAGCAGAGGTTTGAGATCTCCGATCGCTTCTAGTTTACTTATTTAATGATTGTTTGCTTAGTCGGTGGAAACTCTATGTTTACCTCTGGCCTGGTGACGTCTCGCACCCTTCGCCGATGTGGGCCTCTGCAGTTTCTACTCAGAAACAAACATTTCCCAACAATGCACCAAAAAATCCACAGAAAAAAACCAGAAATGGCCAACTATAGAAACACAAACAACCGTAGTGCAATAACATTAAAATGCCGACATCGTAACCTAAAAGATCAAGAGGCATTAACAGCAAGCAGAAACAAACAAAAACTTGCGACATAATAGCAGAAAAATATGCTCCAAAAATTGCCAATGTGCATTTATAACTAGAGACATTTAATACAAAATATTTGCACTGTGCTTCTATAGGATGCATTTCAGAAATTTGACACGACAGAGTACTGTTATACAGGATGGCAAATAAAGTGAAGCATACATGTTGCTAAATTGTTGAATTTTTGTTTCGGAAATGATCATTCCAGTGCACTAAAGATTTTTCAAAATGATAGTGCGCTATACAAACGTTCACTTATTATTAGCTTAAATTATTGCAGTAAAGTGCGGACACGTTGAACGTTTTTTAAAGAAATGTTTGGTTAATATTTCACATAAACTTTTTCCACATCTGTGCGATGCACACAGTATAAAGAATGCTCAAAAGTAACAATCAAATGAAATGCTCCACTTTACTTCTGTGTCACCCTGTATTGATGCCACAACAGCAATTAGCTAGAATGCAAGACGTTTCACACATGAGGCCACAGTCTTACTTACTATCAGATGTCCCACTATTTGCAGGTTTCTTTCCGATCTGCAGGCGGTAACGTAACAGAATTAGCAGGATAAATAAGTCCAAATGTAGTGTAAGGCATATATTTATTTATTGGACACCCATTGCAAAGCTGTGGAGCGTCACCTGCCATATGGGATCACCTGCCACTTGACACAGATGAAAGCACCCTGCCTTAACCCCAGGTTATCGATTTACCTACCAGAGGTGGTAGGCCCACTCAGACAGAAAGGCCAAAAACAAACACATCGTTCAATACGTCAGATATCCAAAGAGATGGATCTAACACGCTGTAGCATTGTACTGATCATTCACTGCATTTTTTTTGTCTAAAGTGTCTTTTATTTACCAACATGCTTCATGCCTATTATTGTTAGTTTTTATCACATTTATATTTCACAAAATATTGTAGCAACACAGTTAAGGTGTGGTGGAAGAATCAATGGGCACTTAATTGCAAATTGTCTACAGAATGCATCAGTGAAAGAATTTTGAGAATCTGTTAACATATGGCAAAGATAAGAACAACAAAAAAGTGGTTCACTTTTTTGAAACATGGCATACTACCACCACCACTACTACTACTATTACTACAACAACCTGTTCGGTATCTTTAGCCTGGCTATCATCATTCTCAGGCTCTCGCTGTGGTCTGGCACTGCGCAAATGCTCACGCCCACCACCCCGCTCCTTGTCTTTGTCCTTGTCTCTGTCTTTCTCTCTGTCTTCGTCGATGTTTTTCTGAGATGAGTCGCCGCTGCCACCACGACGTCTGTCTCTGTTCTCACTCCCACGACTTCGCTGATCCCGATCCTAAACATACACCTGAGCAATGCAATCCTGAAATTCCAAATCTCGAACTCCCGGCCATTTTCGCCCATCCTGAATTCTGGGATTAGGGGCATCCCAATGCCAAAATTATAAAAATTTGTTAAAATTGCATTATTTCGACTGTTAAATGAGCAACAGGCAAGTCCACTCAGTTAGAAGCAAGTCGACTCCATTACACTGCACCTTTTTGCCTCCCCCTCAGACTGCCCATGGGGAAGGTGAGGGGGGCAAAGTGGGGTCGCACGTACCTAAGGCCCAAGAACTCAAACTCAGCGGTCAAAGTCCACGACCGTGCAACACAGAAGGCAGAGGGGTAAGACAGACAGACAGACAGATTTTCTGCGCGACAGAGGAAGATAATTCTAGATGTCTAATGGATAAAATATTTCATTAATGCATGCTAGAGTCTTACTTCTTGCCACACACTGTGATTTGTATTTTGAGTTACAGTAAGCCCTGCAGTTTGGATATACTTTCTGTAAAAGCCTACAGAACATTTCTGATAGAATGATAACACAGCAAGCAAGCCATAATTTTTTTAGCCTTTCTTCTGCTTTTCCCTGATACAATTTTCAGTGAAAAAATTGGGACAGTAATCCTAACTACGTTGGCTACAAAAAAGATATGTCCAAATGTTTCAAGGCTTATGCCCCCAAACACACAGGATTGTAGCCGCTGGTAGTTACCTGTTTCTGAGAGTCCCTGTCGGTGTCCTTCTGGTTGTCAATGTCTTTAGACCTGTCCTTACTCCTATGTCTCTCCTTCTCCTTCTCCTTCTCCTTGTCTCTGTCCTTGTCTTCATCTTCGTTCCTGTCTCGTGACCTTCGAGAACGTTCACGATCATCCTTGCTCTAAAGAACACACCCAAAACACAATAATAGGGAAGATTATTATTTGAAATGCCATTGCTGTTAGATATGCACACGCCTAATAAACAGTTCTTACAATTTAGACAACTATGTCATTTTTTTGTGTTTTGTGTATTGCACACTGGGACTGGGACTCAGAACGCACTCACATCAGGGACATGCTTCACTCGTCACGATCACTTATAAATTGTACAAGCACATAACTCAATGCATGTCGGCCACATTGACAATCTCTGGGGACAGAGAATTCAAACTGAGAAAATGCTTTGAAAATAAAACAACAATATTCCGCTACATCGTTCATGATTTTAATTGACTGCACATTTCTAACGATAAACAATTTTACAGTGACATGAGTTCTGAGTTCAAATATGTGTCATTAATTTTATAAAGCATGTAAGTGCTATTTATGTGTAGTTTACTTCGTATGATTTGAATAAAAAAAAACATTTATCAAGCACATTTTGTGTCAGTAGTTTATCTCAGATGAATATATATAATTTATTTTCAGAGTAGTTTATAATTTAACTGGGTCTCAGACCTTAGCCCGTGATGATGACTCGCGGTGTGAGTCGGACTTTCCCGAGGCGAGTTTTATGTCGTCGGTTTTCAGCACTCGTCTCACATAGTCATCATTATCAACCTGGGACAATAACAAAGCTAATATAACCACACCAGTATAACAACAACATAACCATATCAATGCAATAAAATGGATGAAACCACAGGGGCAGCGCCGCCAGCGCAAACCAACGTCTTCAAAATGGCCCCTCCTGACTAGCATGCATTGCAATCTGCAGCTGAATGACTGCCATATTGTTCATTCATCGCTTTGATTTGTGTGTAATTAATATTGAATTGCTGAGCGTGTATTTTTTTTATAACGTAGTGTTAATTACGATTCGTTTATGTTTGCTTGGGTGATGCAATGCCACACTGTACTTCACGCAAAGCATGCTAGTCAGCGGGGGCCGTTTGGAAGATGACAAATTCTGTAACAGAGTGAGCCTTTAGTCGAATATCTAGAATTATAAAATGTACATATCTGTGGAAAAAACGATAAATGGCCTGCCATGATAAAGTTACCATTCAAATAATAAGTACATAAATAAGCAAGTAGCTTAATGAATAAAGCCCACAGTTTTCTGCGGGCCGCGGAATTTCGAGCTGAGCCGTGGAATTTGCTTTTTTCAGCAGAATTTTGATATTGCCACGGAATTTCTTGAAATTTTGCATAAGTTAAGCAATGACCGATAATTAGTACGATCGTCGGCTTGATAACATAATTAGACTAACTATATCACAGAGAAAAATCAAACTAAACTGCCTAAAACTGCATCCCTGTTAACCTCCTTGGCGGTACAATTCTAGAGTGGATTTCTGTTCGAAAACAGTACAGTGGCCAGACAACTTCGGGCTTCAATCTATAGCTGACAGCGACCAGAGCACTGTGTCTGCAACTGATGTTGATTGATATATTTGCTAATGACACCTCTAGTAACTGGCAGACAGATGCCATCACGCTGAGCGAGTCGATGAACCGTTGCACCATCCAATGCTCAGCGTAACAGAATAAATTGCCACCCGCTGCTGGATCATCTCTGTTTTAAAACTTTAGAGTTACGCTTTTATGCTTTTATCTTGTCGTGTGTTGTCATAGCCTTTGATTCTATTTTTTTGTATTTTAAAATTACATTTATTGCGTTTATATTTTCTTAGTAGGCCTACTCGCAAGAGTCACTGTAATTGCACGTTCAGTGTCTCGCGTCAGAGTCGCTTTTTGTTCATCAATCGAGTGACAACAGTTCATCTGACGATAAGTTCACCGACTCATCAGCACCATTGCTTCCAAAAAAACCAGTTTCATCATCTGACTCAACGTCTAAACTAACTTTTCTAATCTGCATTTTGCATTAGACATACTCACAACGTAACAACTAGAACTGCAACTGACGAATGTGGGAAATCATTTTATGACACCCGCAGACATCAACATGCGTGGCCATGCCATGGGACACTGGTGGCATCCGACACGCGATAAAGCGGTCATTAGCAGCGGCACCCGCAGCGCAAGGTATAAACTGCGGTACTCACCCTCCGCATGACAGCGACTTGGTTCATCCCGCATCCAACTGGACACATTGGGCCACACTCCGACGCCATCCGTGTCTGCCAAGACTGAGCTGCCACCTCTGCTTCTTCCCAGGTGAACCCCATCTTTTGTAGGTCTTTGTTGACTGTGCTCCTCCAGTTAGCTCTTGGTCGACCTGGTCCTCTCTTATATCATGGTATCTGCCGCTACAGTGCTTGCCGTGATATGCGCTGATGGTCCACACGTAAGAGCCAGCGTAATCGTCTTTCTCTCAGTATGTTATCCATGGTTTGTTGTCCGGTTCTGGCTCTGACCTCAATGTTTGTTATCCTGTCTGTCCAAGAGATGCCCAGTAGGCTATGCTCCTCTGCCATCTGTTAAGTGCTGCATCCAGTCTCTTTGTTAATGTTGCTGTCAATGGCCATACATCAGCACCATCAGCACCATACAGGAGAGTTGACAAAATTCATATAACCTTCATATAACCTGATCTTCACTCTCAGGCTAATGTTGTCGTTTTTCCAGATCTTTCTCAATTTACCAAACACTGCTGCTGCTTTTCCAATTCGTACTTTGGCACTCTTTTCACAGCTGCCGTTGGATGATAGATAGCTGCCAAGGTAACAGAAATCATCTACTTCTTTCTATAGCTGAACCTGCAGGCTAGCTGAACCTGCAGGCTAGCATGAGCGCCATGCCAGCCTCCAAAAACAGAAGTTTTTTAACAGAATATTTAAACTCAGTTAACGCACGAATGGCAGGCCGCGGTAAGCCACAAAATTTGGACAATTTTGTTGCGGTGAGCCGTGGAATTTTGCAAACTGGCCCACGGAATTTGGCAAAATTTTCCACAAAAAATGTGGGCCCTATTAATGACCACTAAACAGTGAGAACTAATTACGCCCTCAATCACGAAAAACTTTTCACTTTTTTCAGTAATCCAGCCAAAAAATGACAGTCCGAAAAAAACGTAAACTCCGTCTTCACTTTGCTTCAAATAAATGAGTAAAATTTTGCTAATGCAAGCTAATTCAATTCAAAAATATTACTGCTACTAAGTTTACTGACCAGACTAGAACACACTCGTGAGAGTACATATCTCCCTCCGCCAAGTGAAGTGATTTAAACATTACTACTACTACTATAACTACATCCTACAACAAGGAAAGGGGAGGGAAAAAAAGAGCCACTTCGCTGCAGAGAGAGGGAAAAGTAATACCCGGGGTTGCTGTTGTGCTGTTGGTGCAATGACGTCATTGCTGTTATGAGTCATCACAGAAGGACAGAACAACCAATACGTTAATCTCCTCCAATGTTCACTACGTTCACCTTGGCAGAAATAAAAAAAGTAAACAACTAATACTGACTAATCCAGTGGCTTATATCCACTCCACCTTCCCCACAGATCAGGGTGGAGCCCAGCGATACACGGTTTGTGGTGAATTTTAAGCTAAAATCAGTGCTTCCAGTAATAGCAAGTCTGCATACAGCTTTAACAAAACTTCACCCACCCCTATTTTTCACCGAACGCAACCTGCACACACCAACTATAGAAACACAGGCCCCTGGCACAATCCACATACCTTCTTGTTGACAGCCTCGGCAAGTGCTTGCAGTAATTCATTTGTTTTATCAGCCTCGTGTCCGGCTATAATCTTTGCCGGTCTGGCCGCAACGGTCTTACCAATTACCAGAGCTACAACAACAAATAAACGAATAAACTGTAAATTAAAAAAAACATTTAATTTTACACTAAATCAAACCAAAAAGTGTAAAAAAAGCCAAAGTCACTTGGTTATAACACTTGTAATCCCAGACAAGTGCAACAGACAAATAGACAATGAGACTAAACTACAGTATGATATATTTAAAATGATATTGAACTAGTGTATGCTAGCATATAACAAGTCAGTAGGATGCATTAAAACAGCAAAAAACCAAAAAATCAGTTTACTTCAAAGTAAAAAACACAACAACAATACGACTTTACAAGAAAGTGAACTACTAGAGTTATAACTGATTACTTTTTCTATCAACGTCAATTATTGTCCACATTTTTGAAAAACTAAACTTTCTAACACATACAAAAATGTGAAAAATAACCAAGGTTGATAGAAAAAAGTAATAAGTTGTAACTGCAGTACTAGACACAACGTGATGCACAGATCAGTACTGTTAGTGATTGATTACTCACAGATCATGTCGATCAATTTCTGCAGAAAAGCGATCTTACTCTCTTTGTCCTGGAACATAATTATGCAGCATACTGCCTCAAAGCACGCACAGACCGATGTAACTGAACTGAACTGACATGGTTATGTTTTTGTCAAACTGACCAATGAGCAAACATTAATGCACTACAGTAGGCACCATTTAATAATAGCGTCACTGATATACAACTATAGTCACATATGCATCAGCCAATGACCAATGAGCATGCCACCCAAAATTTTCTAACACACAAAAACAAAAACTTAAGTGAGACTCGAGTCGTTTAATCCAGCAGGTGTGAAAATCCATTGAATTTATGTCGGGCCTGCAGGTAAGTTTCAAAAAACAAGTATGAATGAAAAATCAATTTTCGAAGTTTAAAATTGGAAGCATACCTTAACATTGTCGGAATTCATTTCGACGTCTGTGAAAAGGCCTTTCATGAAGCCCGTGTTTTTTATTACCTGCAACACAAGCAGCAATTAACAGCTTAATTTTAATCAACAAATTTCATTCACTGAATAAACAGCACCAACTGCAAAACAAGGTATACAAAATGCAATACAAACAATTCACAGTAGTTATCAACAGTCAAACAAATGAAAGAAAACCCGACATTACTCGCAAAAAAATCTGTACATTATAAAAAAAGAATCTTGAAGAAAACAATTTTAAACTTTACAAATTATGGAAAGAGCTTGCTTCATCAGTGACTTTCATGTTTGACGATCTACACAACATGACCACTTAATAGTCATATTTTGAAATGCTACAATTTTATAACATGCACATATGAAATATTTTACATTTTGTACTTGTAAACCATGTCGACTTTCTCCTCCTCGAATCGATCGGAGTCGTTATCCAGATCTCTTTTCCATGGGTCAGCATTTCCCAATGCAGCGGAAAACCTGTTACCCATGTCGAGTGGTGGGGCCTTGCCTGTCAAGGGTTCTTGAGAAATGCATTCCTTGTAAAAAAGGAAACCTTTTAAAAATCACAGTCCCGGTAGAGGCGAAGACTAATGAACAACGAAAATAAGTGATGGATATTCGCAGATATCCAACAACGCAACGTATGTACTACTAGGTTCGTTCAATCCGTACTTACTCCACCCAAGCCATTCTACTTAGCTACCTTTAATGTAGGCCCTGGATTTCCCCTTATATCTACCAACTTTCCTCCTATAGGACCGGCTTCCTATACTGGCTTCCTATAGACCTTTGGGTTTTCCCAGTATCTAGGCTATAGTCTTTGCTACTGACCTCCTATTACTACCGTCCGTACAGTAGGAGCCTCGTCCGGAGACTGACGAATATAGGCACTGCAGGTCCTTAAATACTACTGGCAAACCTGCCACCGTGGCACGCATGCGCACTAACTGGTTGCTATGAATGACCGGGATTCTAGAAGCCTGTTTGTGGTCCCGATGGGCCGAGTCCAAATGATATGCGATTTTCGAAATCGCCATTTTGTTGAATATCTTTACACATATTCGACGTATTTAGATACAGTCTGGACTTTTGGAATCCTTGTCCAACAGGCTTTCTTTAGGTACCAAATCCGCACAACGGGACTCGCTCGAATATCCCGGATATAACCTAGTATACTGAAAGTGGGTGTGGCCCGAGTACCGACAATATTGTATACTTTGAGCGATAACTCGAGTTAAACTGCACGGAAAGATGTAGGATTTGTCGCATTCGCATAGTCTGGAGACAAGGATTCTTCGGTCATATAGACTTCTGGTATTCGCAAAGTATTCTGGTTGCTACCTCTTATAGGCGAATGATTTGGGCAGGGTAAGGGTTCTGGCAGCTTACGATTTGTAATGGTGGGTTGGGGAAAAATCTAACATCTTCGCTTGTTCTGCATCGATTGCTACAAAACCAAGTGTTACTGAAAGTTGAGCGAATGTAGTATTTTATGATATTTATTGCAGAATTAATTAGTGATAGGAAGTTGACTTAATTAAACGATGAAAATTGGTTTTGAACCTATACCTATTATTGGTACCGGGCTTTGTGGTCATTTTAGGGCCTTAGGAGCCTAAAAACCGTTACATACTTAATTCCCATTTTCAAAGTGAGAGTACAAAAACCTCTTCTAGTCTCTCAAGCTGATAACGTAGGCCTACCCTCACTTCAAAGATCTGCTACCTGTCGTACTATATTTCTGTAAGATCACGTTTACTGCATTTAAAACAACAGAAATATGTCAAACTACACACAGAAGTGATGATGTCGTGAAGAAATCTGAACGGCGGTTTCTGAAGAAGTTTGTCCGTTAGTGGCGGTTTTTTCACGATCCGTCCGAGCATGTCTTGCGTCTTTTTCACGATTTTGGCGTCTACTTGTTTCTCTCCGCTTTTGTCGCCCATCGTCAACGTCTGACAGCGAACGCTTCGTTAGAATTTTACACCAAAATTGTTCAACATTTTTCGCCAAAGAACACAAACACTGTACGGAATTCTATCCCAGAATTCTCTCGGTGCCTTATGCCGTTAAGATTAAAAATGTATTTAAAAGCAAAATATGAATAGAAATTAAAAGTTAATTAACTGAAGTGATGAAAAATTAATATGCACTTGTAAAACTGCATAAAATTGTCAAATGTATTCCCACTTTTTGCGAAATAAAGATATAAGTATAATGGCGGTTCACCGGCGTCATGGCTAGTTGCCATTGACAACTGAAGCCTTCTGCTGATTGGTCGAAGATCGCCCAGCGTCTCGCCCACGCCGAACGCCTGTCGCGTAGTGGCTGAAAACGAAGCTAGTTTGGGAAAATTCACTATAATGACATTATTACGACACAAAAATGCTTCAACAGAATGATAATATATTAACGCGCACTGCAAACTTATGAGTAACAAACTTGGCCCAACGCAAGGACCAAGAATATGGGAAGATTACCAAATGATAAGAATTAAAAAGAAAGTCTTTACAAGCTTAAAAATTTCATAACAAAAAGCCCGTGTCAGTATTAAGATAATCGACAAAAGCGCCGAATGCGGGCTACCACTTCAGCAGTCTATAGCGCGTGCGATAGCGATTTAAGAAAGATAAACTTATGCACTCAAATTTACAAGGTGATTCATGAAATTTCAGACAAATATATGCTGCAAAAAAATTGCAGGCATTTTTGCAGAATTTCACACATTGCAGTTAAAATGAGTTAAATGTCGAACAAATTAAGCGCGTACATAGGTCTATGTACTACTGTCATAGTGAACTAAATGCATGATGTATTTATTTTTGTGTATGACAATCTCTTACGATAATGAGGCAAAACTAAATAGTGCAACAAATATTCTACACGATATTTGGCAACGTTGAGCCAAAACCTATTCACTGATTTTCAGCTGAGGAACAAACCCTAAACTAGTTTAACAACTTAATTGGTGTACTTAATTTCTACGTAACGCAACCTATATGGCCACAATATGTGAACGTTAGGCCTACAACCTGACGGACAACCTAGAACCTAGGTCTACCATGCATGGCATTGCTTGATAACATTTTGTCACATTTTTAGTGTTGTGCAGCAAAAATTAATCGCAAAAAGCCATCTAAATTAGTTAGGACAAATTTGGTGGGGCCCTACAGAGGCATCAATGTAGGTAAGTCAAAGAGTCCGGGCTCCCCAATATTTGATCATGTCCTATTTTGTAGTCTGTCGGCCTGGACACTGATGCAAGTGTCTACTATACCTGTCTGCCTTACCAGATCAGCATAATTTATATTTCCTATGCACAGTATCTTAACAGCGAGTAATTTTTCAGCAACAAAGCTATCTGCCATTCCAATTCTTGGAAATTAGTAAAGCTCACTGTTTGCTAAAATAGAAATACTTTGCACTATTTGATCTACTTGTACCATGCCACAGAGCAAAACAAACACAGAACAGGCTCATATTGACACATGTCTTGGCTAACACTGTAGATAAACATGATATCAGATTCAGGGTCTAACCATCATCTAAACACAGACACATAGCGTAAGAAAACTCTTGTACTTTTTGAGGAACTCTGAGAGATCTTAATTCGCAATGTCCAAGTTTGTTATTGTAAGGGCCAGATTTAAATCAGACTACGCCTTGTTCGGTAAAAATGTGGGACCCTCACAAAAAATTTTCCGTTCAGAAAATAAACAAGTGAGCAATGTTGCAAATTTCCGATTTCACAATATAGAGTACCATGTGGCCAAGGCCAGAGAATGTTCTATTGCACCAAGTAAACATTAAACGTCACAACACACCATAGAGGCCCCCACAAGTCAGAAAACCTCACGCTACTGACAGCATGCTGTCTGACATTCTGTTGCCTGCAAGGCCCTCTATGTGTTGGCCCCCGTAGGTTTGACAGAAGAAAACAGTTAATTAACTGACCATTAATGAATGTATTTGCTGAGCTGTTCTGTTTCAACAATGTATAGCTGCATTTCAATAAATATCTTTCATTTTAACAGCGAGTAATTTTTCTGCGATGTTGTGATTCTATATCTTATCACCATGTCTCGACAGTGACCCTTTTCCCCAACCCTCTTGCTATCCAACATTTCTTATCCTATGCACAAAATTTTAATTGTGAACACTCATATTGAAAAAAACAACAAAACAATAAACAGTTTTTATCACTAAGGTAAAAAAATTAATTGAAAAACAGTCATTACAATGACTAGAGTTCATGACTGTCTCTCAGTGCTGAAGAAATCTTTCAGCAATTTCTCAGCAACGTTGCGATTTTGCAGCTTATTCGCCTTGCCCTGAAAACGACCCTTCTTGCCAGCCCCCTTGCCGTCCAATATTTCGGCCACCCTGAAACATAAAAATAATCAATTAACATTATGCAAAATTATTCTCAGTATTAACCTGCAATACGGGACTTATATGCTATACATTTATGGATGAGCAAAACGCCTATTACCAGTATGTGTTTTGGCTAAGAACTAGATTAAAAACATAAATACTAAATAAAACAAATACTAATACATATTAAATACCAACACACAAAAATGCCTCTGCCAAAGTAAAGCAACAATTAACAGAGGTAGATTCTGGGCTTTTTTGTCAGGTGGAGCACCCAAAAATTCTTAATGGATTTCAACAATTTTTGTGGAGTGGCTGGGGCAACGGTATGTTAATTTTTCCACTTTGTTTGCCAGGTGGCACCGGAAATATGACATAGGAATTGTAAAAAATCCTTTAGTCCTATCAAAGATCCAGATGCTCAGCCGGATCATTGCCAAAAGCTAATCCTGTCTAGTTAGGCCAAGTCTAACCTTCGCTGAAAATTTCAGCCAAATCCGTGAGAAAATTTTTGCATAATCCTACTGGCAAACATAAACGCAAACCAAACAAACAGATAAATAAATAAATGCCTGGTGTCACATAGCCATCTCCTTGGCAAAGAAAATAATGCGGTATAATATGTAAGTAAATGAGTAAATAAATAAGTTATATAGCATGTAAGTAAGTAAGTAAGTAAGTAAATGATTTATAAAGTGCCAAATTCTCAGAAAGAATCAGAGTGCAAAGAAAGAATCAGGGCGCAATGTTAACTGTAACAACCTTGAACATGCTCGATGTGCTAGTAATAAAAGAGGTAAAAATGTTTTCGATGACGTCTAAAAGTAGGTAAACAGTGTGAACTGCATTTGACAGTGTTTGGCAGAGCGTTCCAAGTAGATAGACCAGTATGTCCAAAAGCATGGCTTCCATAAGGTATCATATGATATCTGCATGAGCAAAATTAGACATACTGCGGTCCGAGGGTTGCTACAATATCTTCATGCCCATTCAGTAGAAACTGTCCTGGACCAATGTCTTCGCCAGCCGTCAAAAACACAAGGACATTCTACAACAAGTGAACAATTTAATAATGACACAACATAAAGGACTATTTCAAATCAAAACAATGTGAATAGTTATTGACTGAATAAAAATACTCAGTGTTCAAATAATAAGGCACCCTTTTTCTTTTTTACGTTGTTCATTGACTATAAATAGACAAAATATTTTGGCAACTGTAGCCAATACAATAATCATGCGAAATGTCTGAACAACAATGCGCTGTTTGCTCAATATTCTTTCGAGTTGTGACGTAACTGTGACAGTTTGCACTGCTACTTGTTTCATTATATTGCTGCTTTTATTACAGACACATTTTTTCTACAAAAATACAATTTTTCGTATATCCAGTATATGGGCAAAATGCAGCTCAATACCTCATCTCCAATTTCGTTGCTGACAATGTTCATAAATTCATGATCACCTTCCTTCCTGTGCAAATCGCACATCGGTACATCAATATCACACAAATGAAGCAATTATTTTAAAAATAACCATAAAAAACAAGAAAGTCATGCTATTTAAGGTCACTGCACAATGCTGCATTCGTTGTAACACACTAGCCTGAGAATGTGTAAAATCATACATGAGCAACATTTCCAAGGCGATATCATGCGTTTTTATCCAAATTTTCCACCCGGTTACAAAAGATGCATTGTATGGGTAAGACTGTCCAGACAAGGTCATCCAAGGTCACTGATTTTGATATCAATCAAAAGTTCATGTAAATCTTCCGATTAGTAAACAATAGCAGCATTGACACAACAAAATCTGAATACAGTTCTACAGAACTCAGTCAACAAAGTTCTTATTGAAATTATTCCTAACAAAGCATTATAAAATATACACATAAACGGACTGGTTTGTTATGACTTAAGACGTTGGACTTACAATCAAAAGCTCGTGGGTTCGAGTACCAGGCAGGTTACTAACAAGTAGTTACTACGGACTGGTAAACCATCTCAGTACATAACTAACTAACCACCATGATCAACTCAGCCTTCGATCACTCTGGGGCAGGTAAATTAAGTACCCACCTGTGTGGCCGGGATTAAGGCAAAGTGCATTCGACCGTGTTGAGTGGCAAATAAAAATGTGTGATCCAATATGGCAGATGGCGCTCTGCAGCTCTGAGATAAACTATCATCAAAAGTGGCACTGAGCACGTAACTTTGAAAAAAAAACAGACAAGTTTTCACAGAGATGTCACACATGTGAAATGTGGCAGAAACTTAAATGCAATTTCATTGTTGAGCAAGCCAATTAAATATTTCGAACATTGATCAATATTTGGCAAAAATATACAGTATAATAGCCTGGTTTTTATGACTTACAGTGTAGTTTATACACAATAACAAATTTAATTCATCCTAGAATAAAATAAAAATTCCTGCATACTTATGCAGAATGAAGTAAGAAGGTCGAAGTTCCTGTTTCTTAAACTTTTCTGCTTCATGTTTTGCTGCTTCACGGAGAAGTGTCACAGCATTCTGCATCAAAACACAAATCATATCCAGATATTTGAAAATTTTACATGAGATTTACAGAAATTAGCCATTAAATATTTACCCTGTATTCATTTGTTTCATTTATTTTTCATCATCAGCTTCATCAAAACACCTGCGATTGAATGAACCTTATTTTCAACATAAATAAGCAGCCAAAGAGATTATTCCAGGTTTACGCCTGGGTTACCATGGCGATGATGCTGAGATCAATTTCAGTGAGTTACATAAGTTTACTCCATAGTTTGACGTTGCCAAAACCCTGCTTTTTCTTAACCTGAGAGATGGATTAAGATTATCAGATTACTCTTAATTGATTCAGAGTTTCAAAAACTGAGCAATAATATGGCTGAAATGCATATCTAGTGTATTAAAATGTCCCTAAATCAAAATTAAAATCTAATCAGTTTATCTTTCGGCCACATCTCACTGTTTCAAAAAAATCTGTTCAAAGGTTTTTTTTGAGAAATGTAATAAACAAGCCAGTCCGAGTCCAATGTCACAAAGAATTGTGAATTTTCCTTGAAATAATTTAAAGCCAAAAGCCAAGAACTGTTTTGGCAAGACTTCATAGAATAAGCTGACAGCAGTAACAGTTATGCACAACCAAAAAAGCCTCATTTTCAAGTGGCAAAAACTGGTAAAATTCGGGATTTGTGAAATTTTTTTTGGACAAAATTTGCACTTTTTGACGAACGACAAATGGCACTTATGACAGCAAAGTTCTAAATTTTACAACCTAGCAATGACACAATAACAGAAATGCACGCTTTACCTTCTGTGCAGTACGAAATGAGTTTTGCAGTTTCTGCAGCAGCTCAATATGATCATCCACTCCACCTCTGTACAGTGATAGCACCAGTCACAAACTACACTGTGCGCCAATAAAACAGAACCACTTTTATTTTTTGAATAACTCTGTCAAACATTGGCCGATTTTGATAATTTCTGCCATGCAACATTGTGCTGAAACTTGACGTTGATGACTGTAGTTTAGCCCATCACATGTTGATACTGTCACTACACTACCTTGTAAAATGCAGAAGTTGTAGTTTGGCTGTTTACAACAATAAACTCATACAGGGTAACATGTTTTTTTAAAAAAAACATGCTGTAAAGAGCTAGGTTTGCCCAATGCCAACATACTGTGCAGCCATCTGCCTTATGCCCCGAAAGAAAGTTCATGATCCACATGTTGCTTTTCGATGGTTAGAAAGTTTAAGATATATAGCCCTTCATGACAAAACCCAACTCAGCCCACAGAGGGTCACCTGCCACATGGGATCACAGTGTTACCTGCCATCTGACAGAGATAAACGTGCCCCAGCTAGACTCCATCCGGGAGGGATGGAAGGCTGAGTTGAGCATGGTGTTGGCTATATACCAAGATAGTTTAGCTGTCTGCAGACAGTCACCCATCCAAGTAGTACTAATATCCTTCTGTCTCCAAGTTAAGAGCCTACGTGGGGCACATCGATGGAGAAATGGACAAGCGTAGTGGCCACAAAAACTGTAAAAAAAGTGGAATGGCAGACGCACTAAAAACTACAATTAAACATACACATTATTAAGTGCCAAAAGTCAGAAATGCCCCTGACTCATTCGCTATACACGATGCGATATACATAGATTTTAATTTGATGGAATGACCGCTTTACTTTTTTAGCGTGTCTTAGCCATCGCAATTCTGTCTGTCTGTCCATCCGTCCGTCCGTCCGTCACACAAGTGGATCAGTCAAAAATGATGCAAGCTAGGATCACCAAATCTTCAACCGTCGGCTGCCTGGATGACTCTAGTTTCAGAAACCGTAAAGCTTTTCCATAAATTCGAAAGGGGTCACCCAGAACGAGGGCGCTAAATGAGAGGGGAGTAGGCAAAATTTGCGACTTCCAGCCGATACGGCGTTGGCAGAGCGAGAGACAGGTCACGCCATCTGGTGAGTACAAGTAAAATACTGTAAATATTTAGCTGCCGGTCATCTGGCGCCCTCTGGTGACTGAATTCGTTTTACTGGGCTTTCTGTGAAACTGTAGCCA
>Ga0209367_1004009_pt1 | contig 20193 bp, 10 predicted proteins | sample WorMetLIZISLAND2_FD_187412 | JGI IMG/M metagenome (GOLD analysis project Ga0209367, IMG submission 187412) | Marine gutless worms symbiont microbial communities from Max Planck institute for Marine Microbiology, Germany - Olavius geniculatus... ...
ATTTATAAACAAAATAAATTACTGTTTGTCAAAGCGTCACTGTGACGTCATCGGCAGTAACGTGGTAACCGGTTTTTGAAAATTAAATAGCATTTTTAGCTTAAACATTTTTAATGCTGAAAAATCGGTAGGCGGTCATGTTCAGAAGTCTGTAATTTCACTGTTTTTCAATAGAATCATATTTTACTCGGCAGTCAAACGTGAAACGTTTCCGTAAATAAATCTTTAAAATTTCAAGTTAAAATTGCAAGCGGTTGCTGAGAAAATGGCGAAAAACTTTAGGGGGCTACTTTTTTGCCGCACTCTGTACACGTGTGCTATAAAAATTTATCTGTTTACTTACTTATTGACTCACTTGTTTAGTGTGATAAGGCTTCTGTGTACAAAGAAGGATTACAACGTACGGTGTCAGACTTGCGATCGACTTCCGGTCAATGGTTGCTTTTGGATGGGTGACGGTCTGCTGACAGGTAAACCACTAGGTACTGTACACGTGTTTCATAAAAAGGGACCCCTATTTGGTTTTATAAGTCACTCAAATGATAATCAATTTACATGAAATTTTTACCAGTTGTAGCTGACGAAATACTAATTCAAAATATTGCAACAAAATATGGCAGTTGATTAAATATTTTTTGCTGTTGGTGACGTAATGCTGACATCATAATGTGTCACGGGTACAAGCTTGATATTCTCAACTGGTGCTGTCTATCGCTACCCTGCTCCAATGGTGAAAAATGTAATTTACTGATGACAAATTTTTGACGTTTTACGGTTGCAGCCACAAAAACGTGCAAAGCGATCGCATTTACGTGTCTGTGGGGATAGTTGGAATTTCACATGTTAAGCAAGACAGTGCACTAGCATACAGAGCTTGCAAAATGGTTGCGTTTTTGGATCGCAAGACGCTTGATTTCATGTCCCCATATTGCTCAGTGCTGACACGATAAACACTTTTTCATTAGGGAACCAGATTAAGTTCATTATCGAAGCTGGGTAGCAACTTAGTGAACTTACTGACTGCACCAGTTGAGATTATGAAGCTTGTACCTGTGACACATTATGACGTCAGCATTACGTCACGACTAACAACGAATATTTAAGCAGCTGCCATATTTTGTTGCAATATTATGAATTAGTATTTCTTCAACTACAAGTGTTAAAAATTTTGTTTAAATTGATCATCATTTGAGTGAATTATGAAAAAAACAAAAAGGGGTCCCTTTTATGAAACACCGTGTACATGTAACCAACACCAACGTCAACTCAGCCTTTCATCCCTTCGGGGTAGGTAAAACGAGTATCGATTTTTCTGGCTGGGGTTAAGACGGACTGCGCTCACTTGTGTCCAGTGGCAGGTAACACTGTGTGATCCCATATGGCAGGTGATGCTCCGTAGTTGTGCGCTGTAGATCGGGTTCACGACTGACCCCCAGTTCTCTCGTTCGTCTCCGTACTGTACAGATGTGGCACGTGTGATCAATGCGCCTGTGTTCCACGTGAACGCCGACCAGCCGGAGGCGGTGATGCACGTGTGCAAGGTGGCGGCCGAGTGGAGAGCAACTTGGCACAAGGACGTCGTCATCGATCTCGTCAGTGTTCCGTCTCCACCGACGAATTCTGCCAGTCTAACTTTGACGTAACTTTTCTAGTTAACTCAGGCAACTGTAGTCGACTGATTGGCCTGGTCTACTCCATTTTATTCTCGTCTTGGAACAGGCCGGTACGTTAGTGCCTATAAGCTTACATGAATAGGTAATATGAATATGCGCCAGTGTTTAAATTGTAGAAACAGAAGTGGGGAAACTCTAAGCTTATCTAACAAGCCAACGACGCACCGTAGGTGCTGAGGTCGAGACGCCAAAGGCGTTGAGGAGGAAAGGTCTGTGGAGTGGTTGTCTCCTTCCCCAGCCGATTAGCAGGTCTGGGGAACCGTCGTAAGCTTCCCCAGCGGGGTGGGTCAGAGCTCCAGCCGAAATTGAATTTTTATGTATTTTAGCCATAAAATCTGGCTTTTGGTGACAATTTTTAACAAAAATGGTGACAAAGAAGTTCACATCGGTCATAGTTTTTTTCTTCCAGGTCTCCTTGTAACGGCGCTTTTAGAAAAAGTGGAAGAACGATGTTCCCTCACTTTTCCCCTCGATTTGAGCACTCTATGCTGTGGCAGGTGGGTTATCGACGAAACGGTCACAATGAAACTGACGAGCCGATGTTCACACAGCCAGCCATGTACAAGAAGATACGCGCACAGCCGACCGTCTTGAAGAAGTACACTGATCAGCTCATTAACCAAGAGAACGTCATCACCCAGCAAGAATACCAGGTATGAAATACCACAACCGCACTGCAGAATGGACTGACACGTTATCACCGAGAAACAAAAACAAACAAAATTGTTTTGTGAAAATTTCACCAATTTTCTACCACCAACTTTGATAATTCTGGACACAAAGATAGCCAAGAAAACAACATTTTGTGAGGTGCAATCATTTTTAATTGGCTAACGCACTACCGTCTTAAATGCAGTTCTGAGAAAAAAATTTTGCTTGTTTATTGAGACACGGTGTATAATCACTTACACGACCACAGCAACAACTGCAACAACAACGTTTTAAGTTTACGTCACGTTGTTAGATCAGTTACTGTAGACTGTACAATACAACCAGGCACTGAATGAATAGACATATTGTATCAGTTGTATCGCTATTCTGATGATTCATATGCGCAGGAAGAGTTGGATCGTTACAGCCAGCTTTGTGAAGACGCCTACGCTGAAGCCAGGAAGTCGACGGAAGTGCAGCAGGAGCAGTGGTTAGACTCGGCGTGGAAACGTTTCTTGACAAACCGAGATCCGATGACACTGGCGCCGACTGGCATATCCGCGGACACAATTAACCACATTTTGCGAGTTTTCAGCTCTGAACCGCCGCCTGCCGACAACTTTACCATTCACGACGGTAGGCCTGCCTATCAACCGTACGCCAGTGACAGAGTGACGATATCGTACCATAGTAGATCAGCGAGCCTATAGTTTTTTTTTGCATTCTAGTAAACAAGTAAGTAAGTAAAACGTCATGTAGCATATCAGCGCCATAGGAGCTCCTAATGGGCTGTACATTCTCCGACTCATTCACTGGACCGCTTGACTGGCAACGGATCGTTGCGTCTTCAAGACTTCATGATCATTACATTAGTACTCAGAAAAAAACGTGTTTTACGCGCGAAAGCAGCTACTGCTTTCAGCGCGTCTCAGCCATCGCAGTTCTGTCTGTCTGTCCGTCCGTCCGTCTGTCACACGGGTGGATCAGTCAAAAGCGGTGCAAGCTAAAATCACCAAATTTTCACCGTCGGCTGCCTGGAAGACTCTAGTTTCAGGAACCGTAAAGCTTTACCATAAATTTAAAGGGGGTCACCCCGAACGAGGGCGCTAAATGAGAGGGGGTGGGCAAAATTTGCGATTTTTTGGCCAATAAGTCGCTGTGTCTCAGTAACTGTGCGAGATAGTGCCTAGGTTACTATTAATCACTAATAGGAAGTCATACACTGGCTCTCGATTGGAGCCGAATTTAATGATTTTGAATGACCTTGAACGCCAAAATAGTGGGTTTTATGGATTTTTTGGCGATTTCGGGCTGCGACACAAGTCTATATCATTCACAAGGTGGCGCCACGGAACTATCGTTATGCGATCCAGGTAGAGAATTTGGTATTTGTATATTAACTTAGCGTGAACACCCTAATTTTCAGCTAAACTACTGAACCGGAACTGCTATAGGCTTTCGCGCGTCTCGTGAGCAGTAGCTCAAATTTCTTGTTTTTGTAATCGTCGAATGATAGAGGCGGTGTGAACAGTATCACGCAAATGTCTCAGCAGTCTGTTTTATGTCCGGGCAATTGCAGAGAAGGCCTAACCACTTCGTTTAAGATCTACAGTCGGCAGCTGACAGGAGTTTTGCCTGAGCATCTGAGAGAGATCCGACTCACCCTAATGACACTTCCCTTTACTGACTTGTACGTTACAGGCATTGGAAACATTTTGTGCCTCTGCGCTATATGTAAGTCCGTAATGTCAAGGATGGGGGCCCTTGAGGACTGTCCTCAACCTCGAGGGCAGCTCGATGACTAAAAATCGAAAACCACTAAACTGGCCTGACTTTGGAAATGCTGGCTTTGAGTCCATCCCAGTAGTATAATAAATCTGTATTGTTACTATTGTATTTGGCATTGTGTTGTTCATTAGAAGGTATCAGCTGTCTGGTGTTACGTTGTTTTGCCTGGGGGGGTGAAGGTTTGAGGCGGATGCTGAAGTCGCGAGCGGAGTTGTTATCAAAGCGCCAGGTCGACTGGGCGATGGGTGAGGCTGTGGCGTTCGGCTCGCTTCTGAAGGACGGTGTCCACGTGCGCCTGACAGGCCAGGACGTGGAGAGAGGAACGTTCAGTCATCGTCATCACGTGCTACACGACCAGAACCACGACGACGACCGCGTCACCTACGTACCGCTCAATCATTTGTACCTGGCTCAGCAGGCAGATTACAGCGTCTGCAACAGTTCGCTCTCAGAGTTCGCTGTACTCGGTCGGTAGCCTACTGCGATCACCTCGTTTTCTTGCTTCTTTGGGCATTCCTATAGAAACGTCAAAATCACGGTCTGCCTAAACACTGCAGATCAACTGCAAATCAACCGTGGATCCCAGAAATTGCTTATGTCCAGTGACCGTAATTAGTCGCGGATCGCAGGGTTAACAAAGTGTACCCATGCGTCGTATAGGCCTAAGTGATCTTCTGTGATCTGCGGTGCCATACAGAAAAAGAAAAAGATTCCGCATAAACAGCTAGGTCCGTTGCGTGGATTAAGCTAGCATACAGCCCGAGTCGGCCGGATTTCAACCGACTGGGCCAGTATACTTGCAGTCCTGGCCACAGGGCCTACTGTTGCGCAGAACTCGCCGCAGAACTGGTCTGTGATCACGAAGCCTATCACAATGATAAGCAATTTCTGGGATTTGAGCTGACCTGCGCTTGATTTGCAGCGATTTGGAGTATTGAGGTCGACCCTTAAAACACTGTACTTTTGCGGCGAAAAAATTAGAAGTTGATCAATGACAGAATGTTTTGATCGCATTTATTATCACGTTATCAGCAGTGAGCATCGGCGAAAGCTTGGGCGTAAACAGGCACACCGCGCGATGCATCATCTCGCGTATATCCGCTGTATGGCAGTGTAAACTGGTGTCCAGCTGAAGGCTAAAGAAACGCAGTCGCAAATCAGCGTTGCGTTCATCGGTTAACTGCTGGGCAAGTTGGTTTTTGCTTCTGGTTGGTTTTAGCATGAAAACCGTGTGCATTGTTGATGGTCACCATAAAAGACGTTAGATAGTCTGAACGGTAGAACGTCTTTGGTTATCACTGTAGGATTTTACGGCATTGGGGGTGTTAATGTCAGAAGCATCGTGGTATTTGTGGGGCGCAAGGTAGGCCTACAATTGTCGGAAAATGTTCCTCGATAAATACAAAATTTGGGGTAAAACTTTCGATTTGGGGAAATTTAGGGACAAAATTGAAATTAGGAGCGTCCATAGTCTCCTCTGTCGGAAATTTGCATGTCTTTTACTTTGTAACCCACGACTTCGCTGACGCTAACGCTATACAATCGCGCTGCAGGTTTCGAGCTGGGTTACTCTCAAAGTAATCCGAACTCTCTGGTGTGCTGGGAGGCACAGTTTGGAGACTTTGCTAACAACGCGCAGTGCATCTTCGATCAGTTCATCGCCAGCGGCCAGTCCAAGTGGACTCGACAGAGCGGCCTGGTAGTTCTGCTGCCGCATGGCTACGAAGGAATGGTAAGTCCGTCCGTCACAAGTTCTATCCTACGGCTAGCAGGCTCACAGCAAAGGCAAAATCATTTAAAAGGAATACAAAGGAATCCAAGGGAGATTCTGAACCTCTTTTGCGGGCGTAATTTTCCACCAGATGCGTCTATTTCAAAGCTCAAAATGCTCCGAAATTTGTCGTCGACCAGGGATCTACCTCGTACCCCGTTGAGGGAGCTAACGACGCTCCCCAAACTCCATATAGTTCGTCCCTTCCCCTCGACGCCTGACGCCATGTGACGTTTGATGAGATCGACGTAAACAGCCTTGTGTCTGGCTGTCATTTTGTTCAGACTATGGTGAATTGGTGATATTTTTGTTGTCGTTTGCTGGATTTATTTTTACTGCAGGGTCCCGAGCACTCGAGCGCGCGCCCGGAACGATTTCTGCAGTTAAGCAATGACGACCCGGACATTTTCCCGGCAAGTGTTATTAAAGTTGTTTTTCTATAACTTTTATAGCAACTTCATTTATCTTAAGCACTGTTTACACTTGCAAAACTCTACGACCGCCTAGTCTCTGGGCAATGTCGGAAAGTCCGTATAGTAAAAACAAGAAGCCAAGTTGTCGCTAGAGTGGGCCGACCGAAGACCAGCGTCCGAATTTCGGTGACGGAAATAAAGCGATTTCTTCGAGTGACCACAATCCCATACGCTATGGTGACGTACTACGTCGAGCGTTACAATCAACGCTAGGATACGATATGGTAATTTGGCGCGGTGGGTGATGGCTGCAGGCAGCAACTTTGCATTCAAAATTGCGGCCAAACCGCCGCAGATAGAGAAATATGACAGCTTATAGGAACTCGTCATCGCCTTATCCAATCACACCATTGCCGACCCCTATGACGTACGGTTTAACCACAAAACATGCGCTACAGAGAGAGAGAAACGACAGACAGGCGTACCCAAGGCTTGACGTAGGCCTACGGTCGGCCAACAAAACATTGTAAATTATTTGCAATCATTACGCTCGAGCAGTCGCCGGATCACGCGGTTGTCTCGTGTGCTTCAACTGGATGCAGGCAGAGAATGCTGAGTTTATGATGCGGCAGCTGAACGACATCAACTGGATCGTCTGCAACCTCACGACACCTGCCAATCTCTTCCACGCCCTGCGCCGTCAGGTTCTACTGCCCTTCCGCAAACCGGCAAGTTATTTCAAACTTTCTATGCAAAGTTCCTGGCATTGATTAACGTAATTTTATTTAGGCCTACCGGGTGTTGTGTAAAGACTGTTTTTAGTTCAGTGACTTTTAACTTCTTTTATTTTGTCAATGTGTTCACTGTACATTTGTATTTAAAATCGGCGTGTCTGTTGATTTTGTCGATAAAGACTAGTCATAATCACGAAAGTTTAAGTTAAAGTCAAAAGCAGATTTGTTGTATAAGCTATGCCCACTACATCCTATGCCATCTTCGCTTTTGTATATCTATGTAGAGACTGTTATAAGCACACAGTGCAGATGACCTGTCTGTTTGGTCAGTCAAACGTAAACATTTTCACCTTTTGGGGAGAATGAAAGGTTGTAGAAAGTCCGGATTGGTACCGCAGGGTAGCGGTCTTTCGCTTCGATCTTCATGACAGTTTTCCGTTAAGACCTATCGTTCAGCCACAATACATACTTTACAGATGACAGCTGACGACAGACCGCGGACACAACATCGTGCTATAAGCGCGAACGGCTAAAGACGTTGTTGCTGCTTCAGTTGATCATAATGACGCCGAAGAGTTTGCTGCGCCTGCCGGAAGCCCGGTCAAGCGTGGACGAAATGACAGACGGCACGGAGTTCCAGCGCATCATAGCAGACAGCGGGCCTGCAGCCGCAGCCACAGACAACGCACCGTCTCGCGTCAACAGACTGATCTTCTGCAGCGGCAAGGTCTACTACGACTTGGCTAAAGAACGCGCCGACAGAAACTTCCAAGCTGATGTCGCTATTACCCGAATTGAACAGGTGCCAGATGTGATTACGGTGTTTTACAGACCTAAACAAATTTCGGAATTCTTTGTCTGCATATCGGAATACACGCGATTGCGGAAAAAGATGCTGGCTGGAAAAGCAAATATGTGATAATTGTGCAGCAACTATAAAAATTTCGGAGTTAACTACAGCCTAACCAGAGCGTCTACATCCTCCCCATTTCCCACGTCCTCGACGCCTACGGCAGTACAGCGTTTCACCTTGAGTTAGGGGTAACCTTGTTCCAAGAACTTAGAGAGGATAGACGCCCCTGTGACTCAACTGAAGCCTCCTAACGCTGAAAGGCCCCAGAGATCCATGTGTCTGGGATTAAGGATTCTGTGTGTTCAAAGTGCAGTTTTAAATGCGTACGAGCAGTGAAACTGAACAGAATTTGCACACGCTGAATGCTCACACAGACGCCTGCACTTGCGAGAACCCTATCCCCGTTCTCTGCCTTCGATCGGCCTCGATTTTGCGTTATAGACCTAGGCCTAATGCTGTTCAATACAATTTTCTGCAACAGATATCACCATTTCCGCTGGACCTGGTAAAGGCGGAGATGATCAAATATCCGAAAGCCAAACTGTGCTGGGTGCAAGAAGAGCCGAAGAACATGGGACCTTGGGCGTACGTGCGGCCGAGATTTCAGACTGCTCTTGGAAAAGAAGGTTCCGAGCGAACTATCAGGTAGTCGGTCTGCGCGCATTACAATTTACAGACTGTTAGTTTTGCATGTAGCCTAAGCTAAGCTCAGCTTCTGAGAATGCTGTTTTGTCGAATTCGTCTGCCGGGTAAGTCACAAATGAACAATAAATGACAAAAGCTCGATTGCCTCTTTATTATTGTGTATGCACGCACCTATAGGCCCTACAGTCCTGCTTTGAAGTGTTGCTTGTCGGGCGTGTAGCAGTAGCCTGTTACACTGCAGTTCTGCAGAAATTTTAATGTTTAGGCCTAGTAGGCTATACTTCGACGATTGACCGTCGGCAAAAGGGGCATGTGCAGGTATACATGTACACTGTATCTCAAAAAACGTCCCACTTTGTGATTGTCCATATCTTCGTCAAATATTGACCGATTTTCAAAATTTTTTCACTGGCACATTTTGTGGACGAGTAGCAGTAGTGTTATTATTAAACATACCACCACACCTTAACTGCGTCTCTACACTATCATGTGAAACTTTTATTGTCAAAAATGTCTAAAATGCTAGTAATACATATGCAAAAATTATTTTCTAAAAACAATTTTTCAACAATTTTTATATTAATATCTAATAATGTTTAGTTTTTAATACATTCCTTGTGTTTCTAAACAAAAGCAGATGGTATCATTGTAAAAAAATAATTTTTTATGCAATGACAATACACTGGTAATGTAACGTGCATTTAGCAATGGGGACAAGGCTTTAAATAAGAACTTTTTTGAGTTCAAAAATGCAGCTTGCAAAGAATACTGGCAAAATTTCTTAAGATAAACAGAAACAGGGAAGGACTTGGACACATTACTAAAAAGATTTGGATAACAGGAAGCATTGAACAAAGGCATGAGTGCGGCAGATTGAAGCATGCACGTACTGAAGAGAACGTGACCACTGTGAATGAACTGGTAGCCTTACTAAACCACGAAGGCCAGAAACAAACACTCTGTATAACACGCAAGATATCCACAAAGACAGGTCTAATACAGCATAGCATTGTACAGATCATTTGTCGCGATTTTTGTCTGAAGTGTTTTTCATCTTCCAACATGCCTGTTGCTTAGTATTGCTAGTTTTTTCTTGCATTTATATTTCACAAAGTAGTGTAGCGACACAGTTATGGTGTGGTGGGATATTCAATAACTGCTTTATTGCAAATTGTTCAAAGAGTGTGCGAGTGAAAGAATTTCGAAAATTGGAAATATTTGTCAAAGATATGGACAGTTACAAAGTGGGACATTTTTTGAGACACAGTGTATATCACGTACGCACGTCAAAAACAGAACGCGTTCTAACATTGCATAACTACAGTCGCATACCTCAGACCGTGATATAGAAAATAGGGACTATACTTACTCCGCGAAAGAAGGCGATGTAGAAGAGCGAAGTGTAGGAGTTGACGAATTGGAACGCAAACAACTTGACAATGAGCATGTCATTGTACTGGGTCTGTGTTCGATGATTTTCTAAAATACATTCATTTCAACGCATGGCATAGATGCAACGAGTGTCAAAAAAACTATTTTTAATACGTTGAAAATGCAGTTTTCTAATTTTTGAGGCAAAGTTTTTCACTTGACGCTTTGGCTAAATCCGTTCCTCCAGGTTAGACTTTTTGTACATTCATCGACGTTCGGGTATCATACAACGTAAATCTAAATAAAGGTGGTGATATAGCTCTTAATGGGAAACCATCTCAGAGCTATACGGAGCGTCACCTACCGCATGGTATCGGCTATGGGTAAAAAGTGGATGTGCGGATCTGCGGATGTGCGGATGGGGCAACAGGTAAAAGGCGTATTAAAATCTGCGGATGCTATGTGCGGATGTGTGAGTAAAAGACGGATGTGCGGATGACAGTTACGCACATTACCAGTCATAAAAGTTGTTAAGTTTTTCAATCATTCCCAGTAGTGATATTAGGTAACGTTTCGCCCCGTAATTAACTGCTCAGTGGACGCTTTATACGCGGCAGTCGTTTGAAGTCTGCCGCTGTGAATTTCTTCACAGCGCACAGCAGCACTGTGCATAGGCCTAGACAATAGCCTAAATCCTGATCGCAAATTGGTGCCGGTGGCGCGTAACGTTAATGGGGTGTTTACACGATCCAGCATTCAACGACGCGCAGAGACGATATACGACGATGACGCGGGACGACGACGGATGACGACGACGCGCGACAATGCACGACGATGACGTAGGTTTACGGTGACGTCACGCGACGACGAACGACAACGGATGACAACGACGATGACTACTAAGTGCAGCAAGAAGTTGCTATTGTAAACCCAGATTTGCAACTTTCTTATTTTGCCAACTTACGATTTTAACTCGAACGATATGCAAAGTGTGTGTGTGTGTATGTGTGTGTGTATGGGCCACGTTGCCTGATTTAAATAAAATGGAATAGCCAGAAATTGAAGTCGGGAGAACGGTTTGGCGCCTAAAGGACCAAAGGTCAAAGCCGCGGACTGACAGCGGGGGGGGGCGAGTTTTTGTTGAGAAGGCAGAGAGCCCCCCCCACCCACCAGCTACGAGGACTAGGGAAGCGCTATAAGCTCCCCAGTGGAATTCGGGCGGAGCCTCGACCGCATACGCTTTCTTGGTCACGAAGAAGCCTTGAGAAGGATAATTTTATTGCACAAATTTGCAGATTTCTCAAACTTTGGGGGTGCATGCACTATTCTGACTATGTACGACACTGCCTAACGGCGACAAAGACACAAAAAATCGGAGAACAGTTATGTCGAAACCTGTAAACAGTAAACTGACTGACCCCAGTTTGTTAGCTTCACCGCCAGATAGTCATATATCTGAAACACACAGAAACAACATGATAGGCCTAATACTTTCAGTGGCGTTGAGGCAAAGGGGAGAAAAGGGAAAGGGCAGTTGCTCACCCCAAATTTTTGACTGTTGAAAAATTGTCGAAAAGTCTTTTTGGCGAAAAATTTCCGCCCCAAAATGCAAAAATTTAGAATAAAAACCCCATTTTGAAGACAATTGGGGGAATTGGAATTTTAAGCAGCCGTAAATTTCTTTGTACGAAATCTGCTACCGTCTGTCCGAATTCTGCCGAAAATTTGCGGTATCTGTTGGAAAATTGTAACTTATTTCTCGCTTTATACTTGTGTTCTGTATAGGGCAATAAACAACCTAAAGTTATACAAAGCTTACAAACTTACACGCTTGCTCAAAGTCAGCCAATTATTGTTTTTTGACCACAAGCTGCCAGTGACTTGCTTGCTTACATCACTGCGTAATCAGTATTAATAATCGAATTAATCAATTCATCAACCAAAAAGTAAACCAATTACAGCTCCCTCAGCGGAACCCACGACAATTTTCCAGTGGCATTGGAAACACTTGGACCCATCATGTCAGCACCCAGGAGTTCTTGGCACAAATCGAAAGGCGTATGACCGAGGTGACGACGGACCACAGTGAAACGACGTTCTTTTTCCAGCGCTTGTCGGTCACCGTAGAACGCTTCAACGCGGCATGCCTATAGCTCACACGTTCGCAATTTCCGAATCCGCACTGTGACCATTCCAGATAACATAATTTCCGCAGTTCAATATTTCAGCCCAAAGAAACCGAGCACCTGCATGATTAATTAGCTGGCTGATTCATTATAATTGATGAAGTACGATATTGTGGTGCATGCTGCTAACTAACCTTGCCGAGAATGAGGATTGCGGCCGCGTTGAGAATTGCCGAGAAAACCGAGGTCAGTAGCAGACAGCCGACTGGTGACGTCAGAACACAATAGTCGATGGTCATAATGATGCGATAGACGATCACTGATGCCACGGCCACGAATACCAGACACATCTATAGACATACGGATAGACATACAATACAGTCAAAGACAGACAGAGTTAGAAACATCTTACACACGTAGACATACAACGAAATTCGCCGTGTCCCAGGAAGAAAAAAAACAAAAAGCCTAGCTGTCGTTAGGCTAGCTGACCGTACTGGTTGTCAGTGATCGACAAGATCGATAACTTTTATCTCAGCTAGAATGGCGTACAAGGTGCAGCAGAAAAAAGTAGCCCCTGAAGTTTTTTGCTGTTTTCTCAGTAACCGTTTTGTATTTTAATCTGAAAATTTACAGATTTATTTACTAAATTGTTCTACGGCTAAATGCCAAATAAAATTTGATTCCATTGAAAAATGACGAAGTTATGGATTTTTTAACATGACCGTTTACCGATTTTTCAGCGTGAAAAATGTTCAAGCTACAACACCAGTTCAATAACATCGTTGAAACAAGTCAAACAACACAGTTAACTAATGATCAGATGCCAAAATTCCATTGTCACTGTAAATGTTCGAAGTGTCTACCGACATCTTCAAGCTCCAACACAAGCCTTCAGTCGCTTATTTGAGAAGTCTTTCACAGTCTTGTCGATCGGTCCTTGTGGTAGATTGTTCCAGATAACCTGAAGCGATTCCTTGAGTAACGCGATTGTTTTTGGCTTAGTTTTAAGCTTGCGGTAAGCTCCAACATTGCACACCACACGTGATAGTCCACCGAGTTTGCATTCGGCGAATTTAGAGGCATTGGTCTTTTCTGATGAAATCTGGACAGTTGGCCCGCAGTCAGTTTCCTGCGCTGCGCGCTGTGTGTGCTGGTGCGCTGTTCTGCTGGAAGATGAATCCGGTGGGCAGCCGGCGACTGCTTGAAAAGAACGACAATTTAGTGATAATTTATAAACAAAATAAATTACTGTTTGTCAAAGCGTCACTGTGACGTCCTCGGCAGTAACGTGGTAACCGGTTTTTGAAAATTAAATAGCATTTTTAGCTTAAACATTTTTTAATGTTGAAAAATCGGTAGGCGGTCATGTTCAGAAGTCTATAATTTCGTCGTTTTTCAACAGAATCATATTTCACTTAGCAGTTAGATGTAGAACGTTTTTGTAAAAAAACCTGTAAAATTCCATGTTAAAATTCCAAACGGTTGCTGAGAAAACGGCAAAAAACTTTAGGGGACTACTTTTTTTGCCGCACTGTGTAGACTATTGTAGCAACTGAGATTAGACTACTGGCTGGATGAGTCGTTGTAGGAATCGGATATGAACTGGTGCTACTGCTAGAAACTGAGATGATAAATATTGCTACTGTGGGTAGACTTAGATCTGAAACTGAAACCGGAAGTGGCCGCTGACGCAAATAATATTCATTCGTTCATCAGTCATACTGCAATGTTATGGGCCTTAACTGTACACGATCTAACAATTTCCTCCTGGGGCCAAACCGGAAGTAGTCCGGGGTTCCTACGCGGCCCCGGCCCGTCCACGGTAGCAGATAGGTCCTGGACAGTTACAGGGAAATGCTAACTTAGCCCAGCCGACCTTCCGACGACCAAATTCGACTAAGACTAGAAACTGAAAGTAAAAAATTAGGCAAGCATACATATTTGGTATATAAGAGAAAAGCGATGAAAGTCCATAGCAACAGGACGACTAAAAGTAAACAACAATTAGAAATCAATCGCCCGCGATGCACATTGTATTTCTGGCCAAGGATTAAGACGTCAATAATAACGGCAGAAGAAAATGAACACTGTTCGATATCAATATTCAGAAAAAGCAGTCAATTCACTGAAACAGAACTTCCGCTCAGGGTCGAACAATATGGCCGACCACTACAACAGCCGACGATGTCCAATACTTGCATCAAACTTTCGCTAAACTTCGGGACGGTCCAACATGGAAAAACTTTTTTACGACAAATAAAACAGCTGAACAGTGCAAAACTACTTCCAATACAACGAATGAACCGTTGTAGTGTTTGGGTTTTGTGCAGTGGCTTCGTGGGAGGAAGTTAGCCGGGGGCGGAGCGATTTTAGGCTGTCGAAAACTGTCGGAAAATCTTGTCAGAAAAGTTTCGTCCAAAAATGGACAATTTGGGGCCAAAAACTCCATTTTGGAAAAAAAGGCTACATGCAAACGTGAAATTTTGAGCACCCTGTAGGATATCTGCTGCTGTCTGTCAAAACATTGCAACTTCCTAGCAAGTTCCTGCATGCCCAACGACGCCGCTTGTTTTGTGGTGAGGTAGAGGGGCTGCTGTGTGGCTGATATGGTTTGAAGCTCCCGTAACGTTACCGATAACTTACGGTAAATTACGGTAAGATAAAATTGCAAAATTACCGGTAAATTACAGACTTTTATTTTGTTGCATATCAAAGACTTAAATTAGACATTTAATTTTAGACACAATAAGTGCCATAATAGTCCAATCAATTTGATTTTGAAACTAAAGCGCCAAAGTCGTCTACTTACGTATGATAACAGCTATTCTGAGACTTTTTCAGCGGGATGCACTTCTGTTAAGGGTAAAATATGGGTAATTTACCGGAAATTTAGTGGTAAATTACCAGTTTTACCGGTAATTTACCGGTAACCGGTAATTTACGGTAACGGTACATTCCCAATCTTACTGGTAATTTTCAAACACTAGTGGCTAACCTGTCGGGCAGAGGCTGTAGAATGGACGGCATGAGAACGTCGAGAATAGCTTTGTAGAGGATCGAGTCGCACACACCGATCAAACTGACGATCAGTTGACTCGATAGGATTGGCTGAATGTGAGCTGGCATTCCACGCCAGAAGTGCAGCAGAAAACTATGCACCTTCAGACACATATACAGGGTGCGGCAAAAAAAGTAACCCCTAAAGTTTTTTGCCGTTTTCTCAGCAACTGTTTGGCGTTTTAATCTGAAATTTTACCTGCTTATTTTCCGAAATGTTCTACGACTAACTGCCAAGTGAAGTGTGATTCTATTGAAAAATGACAAAGTTATAGACTTTTTTAACATGACCACCTACCGATTTTTGACATTTAAAATGTTCAAGCTCCAACACCATTTCATAAACTAATTTCATTAACTAATGATCAGATGCTGGCAAAATTCCATTGTCACTGCGAATGTTCGAAGTGTCCACCGCCAGCTTCAAGCTCCAACACAAGTTTTCAGTCGCTTAATTTGAGAAGTCTTTCACAACCTTGTTGGATCCCCCCCCAGATAACCTGAAACGCTTTGTTGAGTTCGGCAATTGTTTTCGGCTTCGTTTTAAGCTTGCGGTAAGCTCCAACATTGCACCCCACACGTGATAGTCCATTGGGTTTATATTCGGCGAATTTGGAGGCCACTGGTTCTTTGTGATGAAATCTGGACAGTTGGCCTGCAGCCAGTTCTGTGCGCTGCGCGCTGTGTATGCTGGCGCGCCATCCTGCTGGAAGATGAATCCGGTTGGCAGCCAGCGATTGCTTTAAAAGAACGAAAATTAGTGATAATTTCTGAACAAAGCAATTAACTAGTTTAGCAAAACGTCACTGTGACGTCATCGGCAGTAACGTTGTAACCGGTTTTTGAATATTAAAAAGCACTTTTGCTCGAACATTTTTAAAACTGAAAAATCGGTAGTCAGTCATGCTAAACAATTTATAACTTTGTCGTTTTTCAACGGAATCACATTTCACTCAGCACTTAGTTGTAAAACTTCTCAGTCAGTAAATCTGTAAAATTTCAAATTAAAATTCTTAATGGTTGGTGAGAAAACAGCGAAAAACTTTAGGTGGCTCCTTTTTTGCCGCACCTTGTACACGGTGTATGAAAGACACACACAAAGACACACCGGCAGACACAGACACAAGTGATTGTCATTGATACAATGGGCGACTTCACTTTTTGACTTAAACTTTCGCTGAGCCAAAGCTAAAACTGAACGCTAAAGTCTGTACTTAGACCAAAGTTCAACTAAACGATTGAAAATGGCGGAAAACCGGTAAATTTAACAGGAAATAAATCAACCAGTTACGCTTGGACTTGCTTATTTAATTGCGCCGCGCACGCAAATGACGTAATTACGTAACGTCTTACGTCACTGTGTAGCCATTACGGCATTTATTTTTGGTACCAGACTGTTTTAGTTAACTAAAATATCCGTGTTGGTTGCCATGTTTTTGCTCAGCGAAATCACTTCACTTTTTGACTTAAGTAGGTACTTAGACCGAAGTTTAGGTTCAGCGAAAGTCTCAGCGAAAGTCTAAGTCAAAAAGTGAAGTCGCCCAATGTGTAGACAGATAAGAAGACAAGATATAGGTCCAGGCATACCGTGAAAAAAGTGCACCAAAAATCTCTGGAGCTTTTAGAACCATGTTTACACATATATAGGCCTAGTCACAGATAGAAACTGTCTATTATATAAATTATATATTAAAAAACCGCAAGCAATTCATTTGATGTTGTATAAGCGCTGATGTAAAACTGCAAAAATCAACAAGTATAAGCACGAACTAATGTATTAGCTTAGACATTTAATCTGTTTTCAGTAGCCAGATATCAATGTCTAAACTAATGCATAATGTTCGTGTTTGATGTGGTAAATCTAAAAAGTCCGTCAATAGATAGGCCTAAGCAACATGTCTGTACCTATTTGCAACCGTTTTCACACTATAAGAGCCAATAGCGGCAAAATAACGTCTTTCTAAAGGGGTACCCCTCTTTGATACCCTCGTTCGAAGGGCACAAAATTTTGTCACTAAAAACTATAGAGTCCTTGGGGCAGCCCACAGTAAAGATTTCGTGATCCTAGCGTGCACCTTTTTGATACAGATCACAAATGTGACATACAGACAGACAGACGAACTAGACGATGACTAAGATGCGTGAAGCATTCTGCTGTCACACGCAAAAAGCACTGGAACAGTGCAGACCTCCCCCAATGCTGTCAACAACGATTTTTTTGGTATTCGCCCAACAGCTAACCAAAACTAGGTCAAGTCTTCGCCGAAAATTCCAGTAAAATCCGCTCGTAACTTTTTCTGTAATCCTGCTGACAAATTTTTGCCAAATCTGGCCGCGGCCAAAAATCAGAAAATCCGGTCCTGAATCTGGACACCAGCATGGATCACCATGAAAAACTTGCGCTCTCTGTGCTGGGCCAAGTCTAACCTTCCTTGAAAATTTTATGGCCAAATCCACTTTTATATTTTGTGTAATCTTGCTAACAGAGCAACAAGTAAATAGAAAGCACTAATCACATGCTCTTTAATTGCCGGCGGCGGAGATAAAAATATCTCAGTACCTCGTCAAAGTTAGCTCGGAGTACAGTGTCAAGAATGCGTTGGCAGTGCGCGCGATACATCATCAGAAACGTCGACACCTTTGCAGTCATAACACACACAGCCAGCCAGTCACGTAAACATATTTACATATTTATAGCGGATATAGGGAGGGGAGGCAAAGGGGCTATGCCCCCAAGATGCCCAGTCACCCTTTTTTGCTTTGCCTATGCAGTGCAGTATAAATTTGTGCAGCCAAACTAATAAAATTCATACTCAATACACTGTGTCTGTGTCACTTCCTGGGGAGGGGCTGGTCGCCGGGGGCAGCCCTGGAAGCAAACGCTTTTGCGGCACGAAAAGCGTCTAAAAATGCATATACATGCAGTATACACTGTGTCTCAAAAATAGTATCCGCGACATTTTCAACTGTAACTTGAAAACCAATTATCAGAATTTGATAATTTTTGGTACAAATATTCCTGACACAACTTGCCATTAAATAATTGTTTAGTTTCCCACCTCAGCCAATGTATGCTTCTGCACTACCTAAAGAAATCAGATCAAGCAAAATATGTGTCAAAATAAAAGAAAACCTTTAAAAAATATCCCCAACATTATCGATCATGCCTTCAATAAAGATTAGCAGATTATAATAATATTTGGCAGAAATATTTCCAACACAACTGGCTAATAAATAAATATTTTAATTTCCACTTCAACCAACTTCTGCTTTTGCACTACCCGGGGAAAGCAGACCAAGCATAATACATGTTAAAATAAATAAAAAACGTCAATAAATTCCATCTATCCTAATTTGTCGGCCCCAGCAGCAGGTCTTGCAGCAGTAAGTAAGTAAGTAAGTAAGTAAGTATGTAAATAAGATTATTTAGAAGGTGCAATTTAACAACAGCCACAATGCACCGTGCTCTCAACGCCCGAACAAAAATGTCTTTAACTGCCGTTTAAACTGTTCAAAGTTAATGTCAGTTTGTCTCAAATGAGCTGGCAGACTGTTCCACAGCGTCAGACCTGCAGAAGCAAAGCATCTGTCTCCATAGCTGCTGCAGGTTCTTCTGACGACACATGTCCTTGAGTAGGCAGAGCGCAGCTGACGACGACCTTCGTCGGAGACCAGCTGACAGTCGGCGGCCAGGTAAGGTGGAGCCATACCGGACAGTGATACGAAACGTCGGACGGCAGCCTCAGCGTCACCAGCCGGTGTGCTGATGTAAACCTGCGTGTTATCGGCATACTGGTGCAGGTTGAGTCCATGACGGTCAACGACGAGGGCCAGCTCAGCTGCGAACAGAACGTACAACAGCGGGCCCAGTACGGATCCTTGCGGAACCCCAAATAGTACCGACTGCACAGAAGACAGTTGACCACTGTAGGCAATCTGCTGCATTCTGTCGGTCAGAAATGACTGCACTGCACCCAGTCGTGGACTAAGTCGGCCAAACCGAAAGCAGACTGCAGACGTTCTAGCAGCATGGAGTGGTTGACGCAGTCGAAAGCTGTTGAAAGGTCCAGTAGTCCAAGCAGCTTCACCTGCCGATCATCTGCTGCCACCAGTATGTCGAACCAGACGCGCTGCATTGCGGTTTCTGTGGAGTGGTACTTGCGATACGCCGACTGGAAACGTGGAAGTAGGTCGTTTGCCGCCAGGTACTGGTGCAACTGACTAGTGACAACCCGTTCAACCACCTTTGAAATAAATGACAGGTTGGATACTGGGCGAAAGTTATTCATGTCAGATGGGTCCAGCCCCATTTTCTTCAGAAGCGGTGTAACAATTGCATGCTTCTGTGAAACAGGTAGCCGACCTTGACTCAACGACGAGTTGACCATCCGGGTGATGTAGGGCAGAAGCACGTCAACGTATTCGCGCACAAGGAATGTCGGCACCGGGTCCAGCGAGCAGGACTTGACTGGTGACGTCACGATGATTCGCCGTAGCAGTGTGTCTACCAGATGAAGTTTAAGAATGTTTGCAAAGTCAAGAAGCGACTGGTAGAGCCTGGATTGGTCTGAAGCAGAACATTATCGATACCGCTGTCAATGAATGGAGAAAGCGCCTCCTTGCCTGTGTTCGCCTAGTAGGCCAACAATTCAAGCAATTTTACTGCAGGCAGTTGAAAAATGGACAACTGAATGAAATGTCAGCCACAGTGTCAGAAATGTGAACAAAATGTGTTTTTGGCGTAGCAATCACATCGTATTAGATAAAAAAGTGATATTTCGCTGGTAGTGCTCTCCCCAGGCAATTTGATGACAATTTGTGTCAGGAATATTTGTATCAAAATTATCAAACTCTGATAATTGGTTCTAATGTCGGAGATACTTTTTTTAAGACACAGTGTATATGCATTTTTAAAAGGTTTTCATGCCCAAAAAAGCGTTTGCTTCCAGGACTGCGCCTCGACGACCAGCCCCTCCCCAGGAAGTGCACCTTTGTTCTCGGGTTTTGGGCAAAATTTTTGGCAAATGGGGGCTAGTTCGTCTCTTGTGACTCCAATTTCTGGCTACGCCTACGTAATAAACAATAAATAACGCCAGCGGTGTCTACAC
>Ga0209367_1004010_pt1 | contig 20193 bp, 12 predicted proteins | sample WorMetLIZISLAND2_FD_187412 | JGI IMG/M metagenome (GOLD analysis project Ga0209367, IMG submission 187412) | Marine gutless worms symbiont microbial communities from Max Planck institute for Marine Microbiology, Germany - Olavius geniculatus... ...
AGCAATAAACGATGACTGATATTACTGATAACTCCAGTATATGCAAACATGAGCAATAACAAAAAGTTGGTTAATTAACTTTTATCAGTTATGCTTTTGGTTCCGACACTTCGTCGAAAAACAGTTAACTTACTAAAAAAAACTGTAACAAGATATGCTAATTGCATTTAATTTTAAAAAACTTCTTGTATCACTGTGTCATAAAAATACAAAATTTCATTTAGTGCTCAGGTTCAAATCAAATCAAAATCAAATCATTTATTTAGACAAGCAGATACAAAAAAAACGTTGACAAAATGAGTAATGAAAAGGTTAGTCTTCTAAAGTCTATGCCATCTCCACTTCAATCAATGAATAAAAAGTATTGCTACTAGTGCTGGCTCTGACTTCTGCCAGTTTTAATTTGACCACGACTAAGCTCAAACCACGGCACTATTAAAAAACGATGCACAACGTAACAGGCCGATCAGCCAATGCTGTGTTGTCACCGGACACTCCACCCCTCCGCAGACCTAACCGCTCAACGCCTTCGACACCTCAATTCACGGGCCAAACACACGAGGCTCCATTTAAGTGAACACTACCCCCGCGCGATTTACACTTGCTACGCCCCAGATTACGAAGAAAATACGCTGACACCAACCACAAAACCAAATCTTGAAGCCGCCATCTTAGAGGTCATGTAAATCGTAGAATAGTTAAAATAAATTAACATAAACGAAAACAGTAGGGATGAGTCAATATCAGAATTTCAAATTCGATACGATACCGATACATTAATAGCAAAGTAACTCAATACCTCGCAAGTACGTAAGTATTGAAGTGTGTTATTAGTCAAATAAAAACAAAAAATGTTTTTGTTATACTGCCAGTAAAATGTATCTTTAATTTGTTACAAATAATTAACGAGTTAATCTGTGAGCCTGAATCCCGAAATCGGGCCTGATCCCAGGATTACAAATTTCTTAATCTTAGATCCTAGAATTGAGAATTCAAACCCGGGATTGAAATTACTAATAACAGTGATTCTAATCTTGAGATTGAATTTTCAAACCTGGGATCCGAGATTGAGAAATTTGTAATCCCAAGATCCAGATTTCGAGATTAGGCTCACAGATTAGTCGTTAAGTAATAGCTACACAACATAAATAAATAATAATTTATTTTTTAATAACAGCAACACAATACTAACCACTTACACTGTAAGTTGTATTTCAAATTCGAGTAATCGAGTGAACTTGTGCATTGAACATGACCATGCACAGTAAGTAGTGTATAGAAAAGCTACTATGTTCCACTAGGAATTGTCCATTAAGTGTTTCTGATGTTCCTCAATATACAGGGTGGACCAAAAAAACTATAAGCTTTAAAAATTTACCATCAGACCTGCTGCCTATCTGTAGATATTGTTGGTTATCAGATATTTATGTTTATAAGGTAGTGTAGTGACATAAAAGGTGATGTATATGCCACTGAGTAGCAATTTTTCTTACAGTCACTGCTAAAAAATTGTGAAAATTAGTCAATATTTAGCGAAGATATGGACAAAGTACAATAATGGTAGCTTAGTATTTTTTGGCCCATCCTGTATGTTGTTATCATCTATAGTGCTATCAATGTACTGTATTTGTCCACATTTCAGTACACTTCAATTTGCTGATATCATATGCAAACAAGAACGATAATTTACATCGTCTGCTGCATGAGAAATGCGTGGAAAAGTAGAAAAATTAGTATAATCGTGTGAAATTTCTGGAAATACAGCAGGAACTTGGAAAAGGCCAAATTCCGATGTATAAACCCAGAAGAACTGTCCAAAAAACAGAAAATTACTTTTTTTACTAGCTAATATTCTTCAGCTAAGTCGTTTGACATTTTAATTTTTTTGGCCATTGCCACGCTTTATAGCCTATGCGTTTCAGCGTTTGACGCTCTTGTGAGACTGCAGCCAATTTTGTCTTTGAATAAAAACGGTTGGTTGCCATGACAACGGGGTCTTCAGGGGAGAAATTTACATGACACCATTGCACAGCCCGGGCACGAAAATAGGGGGTAGGTGAAAACAGCGTGCAATTATCTTTTGCGGGAGCCGAGTTATAGTCAGTTTTGTCCCAAAATTCGCTGCCATAGCAACAGGGGTTGGCAAGAAAGAAATTTGAATGACACAATTGGATAGCGCAGGCCCAAAAATAACGAGGTAGGGGCAAAGAGGGAGCAATTATCTTTCACGCGGGCCGATTTGTAGTCAATTTTGTCCCAAAATTTGTTGCCATGGCAACAGTAGTCGGCAGGGGAGAAATTAAAATGACACCATTGGATAGCCCAGGCCCGAAAATAGGGGGTAGGTGAAAAAGCACGCAATTATCTTTCACGGGGGCCGAGTTATACCGCTTTGAAATCTCCATTGGCTGTAAAGCAAAATTTTGCAACTTTTGAATGGTTGCTATGGCAACAGCGGTCGATAGGGGGTAAATTTAGATAACACCATTAGATTGCTTCACCTCAAAAATATGGGGGTAGATAAACACAGTGCACAATTATCCTTTGCGAGAATCAAGTTATACCGCTTTGAAGTCTCCATAGGCCGTAATGCAAATTTTTTAAAAATTGGGGTAAAATAGAGGAAGGAGTTATCAGATTTTTATCCCAAACAAACTCACTTTTCGAACCCCGAATCACTGTACAAAAATTCATCAAAATCGAATTAAAAATGCAGCCGTAGGAGTGTTTACAGACAGACTGACAGTGTGACACAAGTGATTTTATAATCTGTCCCTTGCTATGGTATAGCAATGGGATAGATAAAAAAAAGAGTTGGCTATGTCGAAAGTAAATCTAACTCTTAAGTAAAAAGTCACAAAAAATAAGATGGTCGTTCATATTAGTTTGTTTTTTAGTCAAGTCTTTAGTTACCCATCCAATACTGTGCTAACTCAATAATTAAACAAGGAATGTCAATGTTCATAAGTTCAATCATTTAATGTCAGTTGTCAATCATTATTTTAAAGTAAATTCATTTTAAAGTGAATTCAAGTAACACAACCTCTAGATAAATCACCAACCGCAAGATGCTGAAAACGGATTACGGTCGTTCGCTGACAGACACCTATGATAATTATAAGAAACAAAATGTGCATTAGAATTAGTGAAAATTGTCTGACTCATGCAAATAAAAAAAAATAATCGCTCAACAGCACTAATACTTGCTAAAAATATCAAGTTCAACGTTTATACAAATGTGATTCATATATACATACTGATACGTACACATCACATATTAACTAAAACTGCAAACAAAAAACCGAGATTAAAGTAACAGCTGATACAGAAAACAAGCATAATTACAGAAAGTTTGCACCGTGATTATATCAAATATTGTGAAGTCCCACATATCTCTTAATAACAAAGCTTATGATCATGTACATCATTCACCTTGTCGAGACATTTTTTGTTGAGTGGACGACATAACACCAAGATTAAAAAAACACAATTCAAATGTAAAATTGATTATCACATGAAGCATACAGCCCAAATAAAAAATATCTCCCAAGAAATAAAATTTAAAGTTTCAGACTTATAGGTTGCTTTCAAACCAATTTTCCAGCCCTGGTTAATAAGCAAATAACCGTTCCTCAAGTTCATAACTGGTCAAACTATTACTTAATACAGCATTTAAAAAATTGACAATACATGTATCTTGAAATATCTAAAGATTATATTACAGAAAAAATATAGATGTATTGTATGTGCAGATAGATTTCCCCTTACACTGCAAGCCAGACATCATATTCATGTTTGTATCTTCACCAAATATCAACAGACTTTCAAAATCGTTTTACAGACATACTCACTAGTAAATCTACAATAAAGGGGTATATCGGACTACATCTAAAACATAAACTACATTACTTCATGAAATGTTAATATCCAGAAACTTGCAAGAGTAATGAAATAACCGAAATTCATTACATCATTTACTTGCACAAAAATAAAACCTAGCTAAGATTTTTTAGAAACTCAAAGTCAGTGCTGTTCATATATTATATTTTTAATTCAAAATATCGGTACACGATGTTTCATAAAAAGACCCCTTTTTGTTTTTTTTCATAATTCACTCGAATGATAATCAATTTACACAAAATTTTTACCAGTTGTAGCTGAGAAAATACTAATTCAAAATATTTAAACTAAATATGGCAGTTGATTAAATATTCTTTGCTAGTTGTGACATAATGCTGACGTCATAATGTGTCGTGAGTACAAGCTTGCTTGTCTCAACTAATGCTGTCAATTGCTACCCTGCTTCGATGGTGAACTTAATCTGGTTTGCTAATGAAAAATGTTTATCGTGTCAGTACTGAGCAACATGTGAACATGAAATCAGGGGTCTTGCGATCCAAAAATGCAACCATTTTGCAAGCTCGGTGTGCTAGTGTACTGTCTTGCTCAAACATGTGAAAGTCCAACTATCCCCACAAACACGTAAATGCGATTGCTTTGCATGTTTCTTGTGGCTGCAACTGTAAAACTTCAAACATTTGTCATGAACGAACCAAATTTTTACCATCGGAACCATCGGAGTAGGGTAGCAACTGACAGCACCAGTTGAAACTAGCACGCTTGTATGAGTGACATATAATGATGTCGGCGTTACGTCACGCCCCACAAAGAATATTTAATCAACTGCCACATTTTGTTAAAATATTTTGAATTAGTATTTCTTCAGCTACAACTGGTAAAAATTTCACGTAAATTGATCATCATTTGAGTGAATTATAAAAAAAAACAAAAAGGGGTCCCTTTTTTATGAAACACCATGTATTTTGAAAGCATACAGGCATTAAGCTGCTCATAGAGTTAGAGAGTTTTCAGTTTACCAATATCACTCTTGTGGAGCTTTTCTGGAGAGTGAAATAACGCAAGATTTCTGAAAATAGGCAAATTTGGTCGAGACCATGGCGCCTCCCTGCTCAACTTTTAGTATGAATGGTCACTATTGATCTACTGAGCATCACGGTCAGTACAAAACGCACATCATGCCATAACAGACACTGTGTAGCTGGTCTTGTGACTGTCACGAATTGTATAGAATCGCCAAATGAGCAGCTGCAATATTCCTGTGACAATCGGCACGGCGCATGTTACAAGGAACATGGCAGCAGTAAGACCACTGCTTTCGGCACTCTGGATCTGACTAGAAGCGACAGTTGATGTCGAAGCTCCAGAAAACTTCGCCAACTCTGATGAGGAGTAACCGTAGCTGTTGAGCAGCGCAACTGTGATCATTGGTGCAATCGAGATTGCTGGTTTAGTGACCAAAGCATTCAGACCAAACACCATCGACGACAGCGGGTGACTGCCCGTACACATTGATATGACATGATATTGAATTTGCACTTGAAAACTGACAGACAGGCTGTCCGTTTAATCTAGCACATAAACTAAAAAACGAAAAGTGCGAAATAAAAAATAAAGATAAAATGATTCAACTCAATATTTTCCCTGAATATGGCAAAACATACAGAGATGCAAAAACAATGATAGGGTTGAAAAGTTAGTTGAAAAAGACATTTTCCCTAGAAGGCGGTCATGCTAAATGCCATTCTTACTTAGATCCAGATGATATGTAAGTCCTACCTGGTGGGCACATTCAAGTGCTGAAACTGAATGACAAGAGAACTATTGAGTGCATGACAAAATAAATAGTTGTGGACTGGATACCTGCGTTGATGTTGCTGCATGTCAACGTCGATGACGTCCGACAGACAAAGGCCAAACAACGAGAATGTTGCATTGGCATTAGCACTACAACAGAACAACAGCAATTACTTTGACTCAACATTCAACTCATGCAAAAAGGGACATGACCACTGAAAACATGTGGTTTTAAAACTATCCCCACACTACAATGAAAGTAATAGCTGATGACTAAGACAGTACAAAAAAAATCCATATTTTAGACCAATGATAGGCAAACCTGACTCATCAGTCACCAACGCTGTTTAACTAGCCCATCAAGTGTAACCTAAATTCTAAAACACGATTCAAAAGTTTCATTAATGGGCAATGGTGCTGGAAGTTACAGCATCAAATGTAAGGGTACAAATGCATGTCTTTGCCTGAAATCAGCCACATATGCCTTTCTGGCTTGATCTAATTATCTCAATGGTGTTATATGCTAGCCTTAGAAACTGCCACTGCCAGTACTGAGAAATTAGCCCTCAACTCAGCTCTTCAAGCTTGCTCCAGGGCAGGATCTTTAGCCCACTGTCCTTCCAGCCCACCGTCAATGACGTACCGGTCCAATAACCTAAAATATCTGCCCACTCCTTACTAAAAATGCTGTTGTATAATTTTAATCATACCCAAATAGCTGTGTGTAAAAGGTCATCTTTAACCAAATTAAAAGCAATTCAATCATCCACTGCTACGTATTTCAAATTCATCCACATATTTGCAGCAAAAATGCTGACAAACAAAACAACATACAAGCAAGTAAGCTGAGCCCAGAACATAAAATATAACATTCTGGCAAAAGTAGAAATATGCAACAGCCTAGCTCCCATTTACCTCTCAATGACAAAGAATGCAGCAATAATCCACGGGTGATCTTGACCAATCAGGAAAAGTGACAGTCCTGTGAAGAGTTTAAGCACAAAGCTGGCACGGATCACACGATAGTAGCCAACTCTTGACACAAGTGGAGCAGCAGTGATCACCAACAGCTACAGTGTCATCAACTTACTTTACTCAACAGCTCTTAGGCTCATGGCTTAACACTCTTCATCTTATTGTTAACGTGCCACATTGCCAGATACATGGTGCACTTATGGTATTCCTTGTTTACATAATTTTTGTTGTACATAGCTGTCAACTGGAATATTCGAAACGAAATAAAGATAACTCAAAATGAGTTATGAGTTGGCACCACATACCATTAACCTCTGGTGGGAAGATGAAGAAACAAGAAATCTGAGCCAATGCTCATGAAACGCGTGAGAGCCTACATGTATAACAGTTTCTGTTCGCAAGTAATCATGGTCTATCTCCATCCATTTGGTCACAATTCACTCTTTTGCAGCCAAAAATCGCCAAAAAATCACTCAAACCCAATATTTTTAGGGTTCAAGGTTATTCATGGTCATTGATGTTGACATTCCTAAGAAGCGTGTCACCAGTGCTTGTTATGATAACCAGCATGTCTGTGCCTATCTGCAATTATTTTCACGCTAGACAAGCCAACAACAGATAAATAACCACTTTTAAAAGGGTACCCCTCTTTGATACCCGCTTGCACAACCCTCCTTGAACCTAGAGGTTCGAACTTAAATTGCTAAAATCCACATTCAATGCTGAAAATTTCATATGCAGGTTGTTTCGGTCTATCTCCAGCCATTTTGGCACAATTCACTGTTGAAATGAGTGTCGCAGCTTGAAATCGCAAAAAATTTTACTAAAGCCCTTTATTTTAAAAATTGAAGGTCATTCAAGGTCATTGATGCCAACATTTCTAAAAAGCTTGTTGCCAGTGCTTGTTATGACAAGCAGCATGTCTGTGCCTATCTCCAACCATTTTGACGTTATACGAGCCAATAGCGGCAAAATAACGCCTTTTCAAGTGGGGTGCCCCTCTTTCACCCCCTCGTTTATGGGGACCCCTTTTACACAGCAGCATAAAATTTTGTCACAAAATACTAGAGACTCTAGGCTATCATATGGTGAAAACCTGAACTCTGTATCTCACCTGGGCTTGAATTAGCACCGGGTCGTAATGAACAGATCGACAGACGGACAGATAAACGGAGAGAATTACTGTAGTTAATATGCACTATAGCTATGCTAGCTCTCGCACGTAAAAATGACAAAAACTCAAGAAAGATTATGACAAACAGTCAAGACATCCTACAGTAACTGATGCAAACAAGCATTACAAACAGCTGCCTTACACAATAAAAATATCATGACACTAGCAAGACACAGCTTAGAAGCTTGATAAAAATCTCGAAAAAAATAACTGATCTAGTTAAGAAATTTACTTCTAAAATGCATTTAACTAAATCTCTTCAGCATCTAAATTTTAATGAGTTATTTACAGCACCAAAAATATGAAACAAGAGCACAACTACATGAAATGTCAGCTGACATCATCAGTGCAGAGAATGTTTTATCAGTAACTTCATATATCTTGTGACAAAAAGTTAACCACTGTAACTATAAACAGCCATGGCATACCGGTGGAATAACGAACAGTGATCCGTACAGCCAACTCTTTGTCGTGGCTGACAAACCAGTACCCATTAGACGATCACCGATAATATTTGTAAAGTTTGCAAGAAACGTTGTATGGTAGATCTGACAAAAATTCACTAAGACAAAGCTGATGAAACTGCACTGTGCAAAAATCTGCCTTGTCTGCCGCAACACCATCATCACACTATCATAGCCTTTCAGTGGCTTATCTTCGGATATGTTGTCAGCTGCCGGACCCACCGAGCAGTCAAACTGGGCATCAGCTTTCAATCCAGTGTAGACAAAACAAGCCCCGGCTGCCAGTCCAAGTCCGATGCATGTCATCTGAAAGCTTCCATAATGTTGAAGGCCGGATGACGTTGTCTCACAGACCAGCACAGAGATGGAGCCAAAGAGACCCGCAGCTTGTGAGTATCGGACCATACGAACGCGGTCTGCCTGACTACTAGACATCTCGGCAAGCAAAGCACACTGTGCCAGCAGAACAAATGTAAACATTGCATCATAAAAGCACAGTACAACTGTCAGCTGAACTCCTGCAAGCCATGCTGATCCTGACGACTCATAGTTCGCCCAAGGAAACCAAGGCAGAATGAAAGCAACAACAAACAGTGGTGCACCGTACAGAATGCTGAGTCGACGGCTGCGGAACACCGACCATGAGCGCACATTGTCCTGTAGACATCCAAACAGTGGGTCATTGACAGCATTCCAGATCATGAAGATAACCTGCGCCAACTGGAACCATGGTTCGGATACATGGAAACGATTGAGATAAACTTTGACATAGTAGAATGTGAATACAGGATTGATGAAGTGTGCACCGAGTGTGGTTGCAGCATAGGCCACCGACTTTGCATGTAGCCGAGCACCACCAAACATTCTGAGAATCATCTACAAATTCAAACCAAGATATGTAAGTAAAAAACAGTAAATGTCTTTCTTGTTCATACACCTATTGTTAGTAAAAATTTTGCTGTATAATAAGTGTCATTTTTGTTTAGTCGCTGCAGAAACCTGGAGATTCCACTTGTAAACCTTGCCTAAAGCTGAAAAGGGCTAAAAATGACAGAAGGTTGTTAGAAGTCTGGAGAAATTACAATTACTAGATTTAACAACTTTATAAACATGGGCATACAAAAAATTATGAACAATCTTATTAAAATTTTGAAGATGGCAAGTGCTGGGTGCAGAGTAGGCATGTCAGTCATCTCAATCTCGAAAACTATATTATTCATTACCCAACCATCAAGAATATGAATACGATACGATAAACAGTGTCTGGTGTTCACCAGTGAGTTGTGGTTGATGGCTGGAATTAAGTTGGGTGAGGGCAATTCGGTAAACGTTTTTGATTGATTTGAGCTCAGATAAGTGGCAACAGACTCTGTCAGCTATGGAAAAGACCGAAAAAATGCAATAATTATTGGCATCAGAGATCTGATTGTAGGTGAATGTCCTGACACCAATCGACTGCACCCATCCTACTGCAGGTAATCGAATCCCCTACACTTAATCATTTATGTGTGTCAAGTGTAGTGTACATCTCTGTCCACTGCATGACATACAGGCTCAAGAACGTGTGTGGGCAGATAATGTGCCTTGAGCAGCAGTCGCAGTGGCATCTCTATGCACCATACATTAAGTTGTATATCATACAGTTAGTTGTATATCATCCAATTTCCTAAGTCCTTAATGAGTCTCGGGACTTAGAAATTCTTATACAAAAAAATAAATTTTCAAAAAAAATTAACATTCCTACTGCAGAGCTGCTCTGCACCCACTGCATACAAAGCCATTTCTAATATATGTCAGTTATACGAATGCCAGCCACAAACCCTAAGTCTGACTGAAGCTTTAACCATAACCCTAAACCTTACTTTAAGCTAAAACCTGTGGCCGTTTTAACTGCGTCTTCTGAATAAGCTGAAAAAGCATGACACCGGCTAGACCAATCAGATGTCTAATAAGTGATTCTGTATGCTATGGATGCAGAGCGGAGGGCTTCTAATATCTGTCAAAGACAGGCGGATGCACAGGCAAGATCTGTAATGCAGCCTGCTAGAACGGCCGTATAAACAGACCAAATTAGAGGCTAGCTATGTGTAGTTCTACACTTCTGCAGACAAGTGAGCCAACATATTATGACCAACTGTTTTCAACTGTAATTATAACTCACTGGGAACCAACTACATTTTCAAGGTTTAGCAACACGTGACTGTTTATGTATTTACCTTCGTCGCCATTAGATATCATGTTAGTATCAGCCAGGGGACTGAAATGAATTAAAGAGTACGACCCAAACTCTACTCCTTTCTAGGGACTTGTTGTATAACATGTTGCATGGTTTGCGTCCGCGACTTTTCGGTGTAATGGAATCTTGGCTTTAGCGATGGTTGATGAGCAATGTAAATAAGCAAGCCATCGTCAACACGTGCGACGACCAACGCTGTTGACATAATATGATGACGACGAGCATAGTTGTACTAGCAACGATAAACTTGGACACGACGCACGATAGTTGGTAGGCTGCCAGACTGCCGCTGCAAGTTCGAAGCAAGGGTTGGTCGATTAGTCGTTCCATCCAAGCATTCCGATTGCCGTGTTCGTTGAGCTATAAATAGAGCGGACAAACAGACAGACAGACAAATCGACAGACTCTGAAGCTGCAGCCTCTGCAGCGTCTGCGTGAAAAAGAGAGATGTCTAGCACCAGCGAGCGACAGTCAAAAATTTGATAATTTTTTTCTTCTTTTCCGGTAATGTACAAATCCTCAAAGTTAAGTCGTGCATGCTCACACTCTGGTGCGACTCAGGTTCAACAAAATTCATAGATGATTATTTAAAAATTTATAAGCTACGGCAAAGAATGCTAATGTGGCACTATGCCATGCCAGCAACTGTGCACCTGTACCGACCAGGTAAACATTAGCTATGTAAAAAAGCAATAATTCTAGCGGTAGATCGGCGATCTTGCTGTTAGCACTGGAAAATTGCTAAAGGTAGATCGGGTAGGCACATTATTAAGTACATGGTAGAACTTATGTTCCTGGTAGTCACAGGACCATGCCACTACACTGTCACGTATTTAAATCAGGCTTATTCAGTATTATATCAGAGTCCATCTCAAGCCATATCTGTTTCTTTGTAACCCAGACTTAAAAATGTATTGTTTTTGAATAAATTTGGTAATTGATAACAAAGTGACTGATATTTCAGTCCCAACCACAGTCCTGGTAATGCAGTAAAAATATAACTGCATTCTTACATTAATAATGTGATAGATGTAATTAGATAAAGTGGTGATCTACCACTAGTAATTTTCTGCTCACTAGTGCGAGATCGCCGATCTACCCCTAGCACTGACCGTAAAAAAATAAAACAAAACGAAACAACGATATTATAATCTGCACTAAGAATCCAAGTTAATAAATTGATCTACATGTTGTATGCAAGTTGTCGATAAATGCTACGTAAAATACAAAATTATAAATATCGGTTGCCAAATACAACAACAACCAAACGTAACATAGAATATTTATCAGTATGCGGCATAGATATTTAGATCAAGAAAGCCGTGCCGTCGTAAGAATGAAACCGCGCGATGCCGCAATCATTTTGCTGCAATAATCTGAGAATCTGAGATTCTATGGGCCACATGTTTGTTGCAGACAATACGGGTCTATCTCCATTCAAATTTTCCCGATGTTGCAAAAGATGTAGACCTACGTGTTCTTGTACATTGCATGGCGCGCTCTAGTATACCGATAGTCGTAATGGCGGTTTAACTTATCATCGAAAATCTACGATTACAATCTCTGGCAAATATTTTTGTTGCTGACATTCTGAGAGTATCTTTATTTGTTTTTATGTGGTTGTTCCAAAAGCGAAGCAAAAAATCTAGTAGAAACAACAGATTTCAGTATAAATTATAAAACGTACGTCGAGGTCGTTCAAGGCCAATCTTATAAAAGCCGACAAGGTAATTCATGACGCTGCATAATAATGATTGGCTTAAACTTTGAAAATTTCGAAATATAACCACGAATTACAAAAAATGAAGCCCAGCTGTCGCTCGGAAAAACCGACCGTACACCAGTATTCAAAAACCAGCAAACGTAAATGAAAGGCCAGGGTCAGTTTAGTACTTGTTTGGAGGAAAAGGGAGGGTCGGCAGTAGAGGCAATTATGGTTAAAGCATTGCAAATGTCTGCAGTAGCCTGTCAATAGTAACCCTATTGCGCTGATACGTACTGTACAGTTTAGCTGTAATGCATCACCATGCAAATTTTAAAGGTTCAGACCAGCCTTTTGGGAAAACAGGTGTTTGTAGGGGGCGGCGATAGTACGGTTGGATAGGGCGTTGATAAATTCATAGGTTATCAATATAACTACGTCGTTAAATGAAGCGGTTTAGCCACAATTCGCAATGCTAGCTTGCACCGTTTTGACTTATGATAGAATGACCAGTTGCGTGATCAACGTTGATCGAGCCAGGCATGTGGCCCCCAAACAGCTCGGACTTAAATCCGGTCGATTATGTTGTTCGAGATGCCCTTCAACAGATGGTCTATCAATGTTAATTGATCGATTCACAACAGTCAACCAGCACCAGCTGAAGCATGCAGGCGAGCGTCACGTAGGGCTACTGAGCGAGTGAGTGAGTGAGTATAGGGTTTTATGTCCCGTCCGACACAGTGTATAGGTCATTTCGGAGACGGCCTTTCCAGGCAAAATGCACGTAGGCCTACACATAATAAGAAAACAAAAAGTATAACTTTTACACAATGTTTAACTTTTATGAGACACAAAACCTAAAAACAACCTAAACCTAAAATTGTAAAAAGTGCCAATCCAAAGTGTGCATATGTAACGAACAACAATGGCAGTTCTAATAATCTTCCCTGCTTCGAACAGTCATTAATGTCAGAATGCTGTCTATTGGAGGACGAGTTGGGCAACTTGGGCAAACTGCCGCAGCGTTTGGTTAATCGCGCAACTGGTCAGTGGCGTTGCCGGTGCCCAGACACCGGCTGGGATACGCGTCGTCCAGCAGTAAGGCGGAAAAATTAAACATTCGATGTAAAACTGAGAAGTGACTTTTTAGACAATAACTGAGACAACAAAACACGTTGTTCTAGCTGTTAATTTCTTAAAATGTGTTGCTACAAAAGTCGTCTTGTTTTCAATTGTTACTCTTAAAACACTGAAATTTCACAAGGTAGTGTAGCGACAAACTCGAAGTATGGCTGGATCTATAATGACAGTGTTATTACAAAATGTCTCGTAATATTGACAGTGAAAGAATATTGAAAATCGCTTAACTTAAAGTTATAAGGCGTACAAAAGATGGTGCCATTTTTGGCCCACTCGGTCTGCATGTTCCACAACATAATTTTAAGTTTTTTTTTTCAAATTTATATTTACAGACACACAATAGTTCTGCAGAAACTGCAGAATAGTAGTTTATCATAACGAATTCTATATATTGTAACTACAGAAAACAATTTAAACAAATGATTACTAAAAGTTTGTACTGTGTTCATGAAATATTGCAACTAGCTAAATAGCTCTCCGCAACAGGAGGGCGGTGGACAGAGTCAAGATGTGCCAGGAGATCGCCTACAGTCCACTTGGGTGTGAACCACCATCTACTTCTACTGCTGCTGAACTGTTCAGGACGTACGACGATACTCTGCGACGTCTTGCTGACCAGTTCGCACCGGAGCGCATTGTCAAGTGTCGTCTACGACCGCTGTGTCTGGTTCGACGCTGAGTGCCGTGCAGCTCATCGTGAATGTCGTCGTCAAGAGCGACTGTACCGACGCCCTCGTGACGCCGCCAGCAAAGCTGTCTATGTAGCCGCGTACAAAAAGAAGCACGATGTCTTTGATCAGAAGAAGAAGCAGTACTGATCGGACCGTGTTCAGAGCGAAGGCAGCGCACCGGTGAAGCTGTGGCGGTCAATGTCGACACTGCTCCAGCGGGACAAGCGAACTGCTGACGTCATCACGCCGACGAGCAACGACCCGGACGCGTTCTTGCACTACTTCGACGACAAGGTGAAGACCGTTCGTGCATCTACTGATGGTCGACCACTGCCTACGGTTACTCCAGCAACTGCTAAATCGCTGTCAGATTTTCGCCGTGCAGTGCAGCCAAAGTCCATAAGCTGATCATGCAGTCAGCGACTGACTAAGTCATGTCCGCTCGACCCTATTCCAACTTTTTTGTTAAAGGAGCTGGTCGACACACTGCTTCCATGTATGACTGCCATGATCAATGCTTCACTGTGCGAGGGCTGTCTGCCTTTTGAACATAAACGTGCCATCGTCTCTCCACTGCTGAAAAAATTTAAACTGGACGCTGATGAACTGAAGAACTATCGACCCGTGTCCAACCTGACATTTGTGTCTAAGTTGTTGGAACGAGTCGTCGCATCGCGTCTCGTCAGCTACCTCAATGACCAAGATTTAATGCCCCAGTTGCAGTCAGCATATCGTCGTTACCACAGCACAGAGACAGTAGCTTCTGTCATGACTTTGCTGTTAGTGGTCCGGTTGTGTGGAACAGTCTGCCAGCTGCACTTCGATCTAGACACGTTAGTGTCCACATTTCGTAGGCGGCTGAAAACATTCTTCATGACAGAAGCTACTGACAGCATGTAACAGTTGACTTGGACATTTGCTGCATTTCTTTTCTTCGAAGTTGCGCCATATAAATGTCATTAATAATAATAAACGTCCGGATGGCATCACACTGGTGCCATGGCAGTCTGGAAGGGCTGTGGCATGGGATGTTACGATTGTGACCACACTGGCCGACTCCTACCTCCCAGCTTCCTCTGCACTTGCATCATCGGCAGCTGAGGCAGCCGCCACAAGGAAGGAAGCCAAATATGCTGACATGCCGGCTTCATTCTCATTTCAGCCAATCGCTGTTGAAACGCTGGGGCCGATTAATGAGTCAGCTGTTAACTTTCTCCGCGAGCTGGGGCGCAGGATCTCGGTCAAAACCAATGACGAGCGACAGACAGCCTTCCTTTTCCAGAGACTTTCGGTCACAGTGCAACGATTTAACGCAGTCATCCTCCACGACAGCTTTCCCACGTGTTCAGACCTCTGGCCATCCATGGATTAGTTTTTAACTTTACATTTTTTTGTTTTTAACCCCCGGGATCTTTACTACCGGGGGTATTAAAAAAAATAATAATAATAATAGCTGTTACTAATATTAACAATAATAGGCTACCAACTTGTAATTTAAGTCCGTAAGTAGTCTGCTATTCAACACTGGGTACAAAATGTACATAATATGCAACAAACAATCAGCGTATCACATATTAAGCCATAACAGTCACTGCGTTGTGTCTGATCTTATGACTGTCACGAATTGTGTAGAATCGCCAAATGAGCAGCTGCAATATTCCCGTGACAATCGGCACAGCGCACGTTACATAGAACATGGCAGCAGTAAGACCACTGCTTTCGGCACTCTGGATCTGACTAGAAGCGACAGTTGATGTCGAAGCTCCAGAAAACTTCGCCGACTCTGACGAGGAGTAACCGTAGCTGTTGAGCAGCGCAACGGTGATCATTGGTGCAACTGAGATTGCTGGCTTGGTGACGAGAGCATTCAGACCAAACACCATTGACGACAGCGGGTGACTGCATGCCCGTACAGTTTTCACACACAAGCATTCACAGTTTGTATTATTATTCAGCTGCCATGTCACCATATAAAACTACATTGCATTAATATTAAACTACTCTAGAAGCTTATAACAATACATAGCACACTGACCATAAACCTACAAGAACCTGAAAATATCCGTAATCCGATGGCTAGTAGCCAATATTGCAATATGGTCAGCTGACGCGCCGCCGCTGACGTAAGGTCCTACTACGTGGTGTTTCATAAAAAGGACCCCTTATTCTTTCTTTCATAATTCACTCAAATGATAATCAATTTACACAAAATTTTTATCAGTTGTAGCTGAAAAAAGACTAATTTAAAATATTTCAACAAAATGTGGCAGTTGATTAAATATTTTTGCTAGTCGTGACGTAATGCTGACGTCATAATGTGTCACGAGTACAAACATACTAGTCTCAACTAGTGCTGTCACTTGCTACCCTGTTCTGATGGTGAAAAATCTGTTTTTTTCATGACAAACTTGAAGATTTACAGTTGCAGCCACAAAAAAAACATGCAAAAAATCACATATACGTGTCTGTGAGGATAGTTGGACTTTCACATGTTTCAGCAAGACAGTGCACTAGCACACTGAGCGTGCAAAATGGTTGCGTCTTTAAATCACAAGACGCCTGATTTCATGATCCCATGTTGCTTAGTGCTGACACAATGAACATTCTTCATCAGCGAACTAGAATAAGTTTACCATTGAAGCGGGGTAGCAACTGAGAGCACCAGTTAAGACTAGCAAGTTTGTATCCGTGACACATTATGACGTCAGCGTTACGTCACGACTAGCAAAGAATATTTAATTAACTGCCATATTGTGTTGAAATATTTTGAATTAGTATTGTTTCAGCTACAACCTGTAAAAATTTTGTGTAAATTGATCATCATTTGAGTAAATTAGGCCCTTGAAAAAAAAAAACAAAAGGCGTCCTTTTTATGAAACACCGTATCTGCACAACGACGTTCGCGTAAAGACGCGTAACGTAACGTAACTGAACTGAATTAATATGGTTTAGCTTTTGACGAACTGACCAATGGGCAAGCAGTAATGCATTACAGTAGGCGTCGTCTAACAGCGTCGGTGGCCTACGCGTCAACCAATGACCAGTGGGCTCGCCGTGCTTGCCCATTGGTCAGTTCGTCAAAAACTAAACCGTGTCAGTTCAGTTCGGTTCAGTTACGTCACTCTCTACTCGTCTACTCCCAACATGGCAATTATCAGACCGACAAGTAAATTTTGAATGTAAATTTCAGATGTTTTAGTAAAACGTATCATCAGGATAATTTGTGTCCAAAATTGTAATGTGCTTAAATTTTTTGAACTTATTCAGAGAATCGACTACCGGTATGCTTGTTTTTTAGGACACGATTTATTACACTAATGCAAAATCCGAGCGGCCAGTAGGCCTACTAGCCCACCTGTGTCCATGTTGTTGCATATCAACGTCGATGACGTCTGACAAACAGAGACCGAACAACATGAATGGTGCGTTGGTGTTAGCACTACAACGTCACAGACCAATCTGACTTCGACTGTCTTAGCAGGTTACAACAACAGATATAAACAGATAACACGGTGCAGAATTCAGATTTCAAATATTTATAATGCGCATAAGCAACTGCAAAGTTTCTCCATTCACCGCTGTGATTCTCAGAGTAGCTTCAACGGTTCAACCAATGCAAACATAAGACAAGAACATCAATCTCCTATACCACACTAAATATCACAAAATCACAATCAACTCAGCCATGCTATACATTGCAAATTTCTTCCAAATTTGGCAGTAAAACATTAGTGCCGAAGAAAAACAAACACTAAAACAAGAAGCTCATCTGTCGCTAACAAGGCCGACCGTACTGGTTGTCAGTGACCTTCAAAATGATCCAAGGTCGATGATTTTTATTTTATCCGAAACGGCGTATGCGATTTCCTATTTGTAATTAATAGTAACCTTGGTCCTATCTCTCATCGTTTCTCATCGTTATAGCCAGTTTTCCATTAAATTTTTACCCCCTTTATTCAGCCTCCAATTTGAATGTGTTTTTTGCACTAGATTGCTGAAACTTTGCAGGACTACATTGTAGGTTTAAGGCACATGGCTAACTACTCGTGCAAAAAGTTTTCCCCTACGACCTAATGCTTAGCCACAATACATCCGTAACAGACAGACAGACGACGACGACGGACAGACGACGGACAGACGACAACCATACCATAAGCTCGACCGTTATTTATTGTAAGTACGGTCAACAGCCGCTACGTACCTCTCAATGACAAAGAATGCAGCAATAATCCACGGGTGATCTTGACCAATCAGGAGAAGTGACAGTCCTGTGAAGAGCTTAAGCACAAAGCTGGCACGGATCACACGATAGTAGCCGACTCTTGACACAAGCGGAGCAGCAGTGATCACCAACACCTACGGTATCAGCATTATCTTACTTTACTCATTATTGTTTTTGCACATTATTATTATTTGACTTTATGCATGCTGCCCAATTGGCGATTAAGAGAAGTGACAGCCCTGTGAAAATTTTAAGAACGAAGCTGGTAATGATCGCACGGCACTTTACAATTTTATGTATCAGTGACTTGCATTTGGTGCTCAAAATTCCGACAAGTTTCGTATGAAGGATTCTTCCCATATCAGTAGTAAGCCCTACAAAAATGTGACATGTATAGGGGATAACGATGCTCACGTGTGTGGGGGGGCACAACCCCAGTCTTACACTAACTTGTAAACACTCGTAGCCTTATACACATAACTATCGTCTTTGCAACACGGAGTAAAAATATCACACCCGCAGATAGACACGTACACTATTTGTTGGCTAATTTTGAAAAAAACCGCATGGATAAAAGATTTTTTCTAGATTTATACGCAGCCTCGATAAAGCCATCCAATTTTATCCATGCATGTACAACGAAATGTCATCTTATGCTACAAAACTGAAACTTTTTCAGCATTACTGGTTCTTTGAATATCATAAATAACAGTTCGGTTACGTGACTAATCGCATATATGACACTATCAATTTAGTAATTACTAGAAACATAAATCGTACCCTCGGAATAACAAATAGTGATCCGTACAAGACATTCTTTGCTACAGACGACAAGCCAGTGCCCAGGAGATGGTTGCCAATAATATTTGTAAAGTTGGCAAGAAAAGTTACGTGACAGGTCTGACAGAAGTTCACCAGAACGAAGCTGACAAAGCTGCGCTGTTCACAAATCTGTCTCGTCTGCCGCAACACTGCCAACACGCCGTCGTAACGTTCCAATGGCTTGTTCTCGCCTGCAGGCTCAACTGAACGGTCGAACTGGGTATCAGCTTTCAATCCAGTGTAGACAAAACAAGCCCCGGCTGCCAGTCCAAGTCCGATGCACGTCATCTGAAACCTTCCATAATGTTGAAGGCCGGATGACGTTGTCTCACAGACCAGCACAGAGACAGAGCCAAAGAGACCGGCCGCTTGTCCATATTGTACCATACGAACGCGGTCAGCCTGGTTAGTGGACAGCTCGGCAAGCAAAGCACCGTGAGCAAGTAACACATACGTAAACATTGCGTCGTAGAAGCACAGTACAACGGTCAGCTGAATTCCAGCAAGCCATGTCCGTTCTGACGACTCATAGTTTGACCAAGGAAACCAAGGCAGAATGAAAGCAGTGACAAACAGAGGAGCACCGTAAAGAATGCTGTGTCGACGTCTGGTGAGAATTAGTGACTTTGAGCGTGCGTAGTCCTGCAGACATCCAAACAGTGGGTCATTGACAGCATTCCAAATCATGAAGACGACCTGTGCCAAGTCGAACCATGGTTCAGACACATGGAAACGATTGAGATAGACTTTGACATAGTAGAACGTGAATACAGGGTTGATGAAGCTTGCGCCGAGTGTGGTAGCAGCATAGGCCACTGACTTTGCATGTAGCCGAACGCCACCAGTCATGCTGACCGTACGTCGTCTGAAAATAATTCATACCAAGATAAAAAGCGTTGAGCGAGTGTGTTACTTATATATTTATTCTAAGTGTTATAATATAATCAGTGCTTATTGGTTTACTCGCTGTACACTTCCACAGATTGAACTTGCGGCTCTTGCACGAAGGTGGTGGCTTATCCTACACCGTGTCCCAAAAAACTAAGCAGATTTGTTTTTGTCAGAACTGCGTCAAATTTCCACCGATTTTGATAATTTTTGGCAGAAAGATGGCAAACGATCCAAATATATG
>Ga0209367_1004011_pt1 | contig 20192 bp, 11 predicted proteins | sample WorMetLIZISLAND2_FD_187412 | JGI IMG/M metagenome (GOLD analysis project Ga0209367, IMG submission 187412) | Marine gutless worms symbiont microbial communities from Max Planck institute for Marine Microbiology, Germany - Olavius geniculatus... ...
GAATGGGATAAAACTGCTTGCAGGTTCGTTTTTTTCCTACTGGACTTGGACTTGGACTTGCCTTTTTTGAAGAGGACTTGGACTCGGACTTGGACTTGCCCGTTTAAGGTGGACTTGGACTTGGACTTGGCTGTTGCTGGACTTGTTACAAGCCTGCTGTAAACGAACAAGAAAAACTAGATGGTTTCACACCAAAGCACTGCTTTAGACTTCGTTCTTTGTTCTGGTCGACTTCGGTTTTCAGTCGTTGTTTCGCCGTACCGTGCAGTTGTCGCATGCGAGCGGCGCCAGCGCGGTCGTCTTCTACGACGTATAAATTGCGGAATCAATTATTTACCAGCTTCTGCTGCTGCTGTTGTTGTTGCTGCTGTGGCGGCGGTGGTGTCAGCAGCAGCAGCAGAAGACGCGCGCAGCAGCTGAAAGAACACGCTGCAACGTGCTGCCACGGCGGCCCGGCTCTGATAGCCCGCTCAGCTGAGCGCAAGGCGTTCGTCGCCTCGACTCGCCCGCGCTAAACGCCATCCACCGGCAGGTTTTCTCCTTCCCGCATGTCGAGTGGCATCGTTCACGCTGACCGACCGCCCGGCATAATTGCGCCGCTTTCGCCATGCATACAACGACGTTTGATGAGCCGCCCGTCGGCGTCCCTGACGCTACTGCGGGGAGAAATTATTTATACGTCGGTCTGCAGAAACCCGACAGGATTGGCGACGGAAAGAGAATAGGAGATGCTGTCTGTTCTGTGACTGTGCGCGTGCGTGAGTCCGAGATTTACAAACATAATCATGCGTCGCTGACAAAGGGTCAAGACCGACACCTGCAAAGCCTCGGTTGGTTCAGCGGTCGTGGAATTGCTCGATAGCCCATGTTTGAATTGCGGTATAAGTTGCTCTAATTGTTAATATGCAGTACGGTCACACTATGCTGACGTTTAAATTAACTAATCCTTCAACGTCCATACAAAACTAGACAGAAAATTGAGAATAAACGCATCTTAGAATTTTTAGTTTATAGCTTATTTACATACATATTTGTATTATTGTTTTTTTCATTTTACTATTTTGCGTTTATAAATTCAATGTTGACATTAACATTGACATTGACATATATGACTATTTTTACTGATTGTAGAATGTAAACGCACCGTAAATCAATAAAAAGGTTGTTGAGCATGGCCTCATAAATTTCTTTCGTTGGCACGTTTTATAGGAAATCTGCTAAAACGATCACTAAAGATCTCATCACACTTCAGTGTTAGCCTTCAAAATTTTCATGCACCGGCTGCAGTCGTGGAAAGACAGCACAAACGGACACGAATTGGCCGTACTGGGTTAGCTAGTGATAAGTGAAGAAAACTAGCAAAAAATCCGTGTACAGTTTAGTAAGATGAACGGGTAACATCACACAAACTTTAAATTTGATGGCAATATAGGTCCTGACATGCAGAAAATGAGAGGGAGAGAGCCACAACGTGTTAATGTTTAAAAACGCATCAAAAATCAAGCTGATACAATCACGTGACGCTTCCTGTATTCTGATGATGTAGTAACGACACATGATAGGCCCATTTTGAGTAGGCTACAGGATGAACAACTCAGACCGGAGGTTGTCGAGTGTGTTTGGAGCGAACTGCTGCGGACTGCGCAGAGAAATCCCAAAGCTCGGTCAACTAAACGAGAAGCCAGTGTCACGTCACCGTCTGAGCCAGTGACCATTTGCACGCCGCCGCCCGCCGACTAACTAGCGTCGTGTGTCATGTTCGCGTTCTTCGAGCATCAATAACGCTAGTGAATATTTACGACCGAGCGGCAGCGGCAGCGACTCAACGAACACCGCAGTGCTGAGTGCCGATACTGTTCACTGGATGCAGTCTGCGTCAGCAGCAGCAGCAGCAGCATTGCTGCAGGCGCCGACTACACTGCATTGCAATCCCGGAATCGCTTTCTCAATCCCAGGATTTGCGATTGAAGATTTTTTTGGCATTACAGATAGGTCATCGAATAACTGTTTCACTAGGCCTATTTTTGTGGTTACTAGATGTGGCACTCACTGCCAGCTCGGGACTTAGAGACGGAGATGAGCACCGCCCCTACGGACTACAAAATTGTCAGAGAGCTCTGTGGACCACGGAACTATCTTTACGTTTTACTCGATGTGGATAAAATGCTATACGTGTTAGCTTTTTAGTCTTGTAGGCTACTTTCAGCTGCGCCAATCGCTAACAACATCGCTTAAACTGGGTCTAATCGTTGAGGTTTGACGGCGGCTTGGTCTTTTGCACAATAAAACAAATCACAAACTATATACAGAGTTATTGTGTTATTGTGAATTATATCGAATTTGCAATGCACTCGAGATGTTTTTGTCCGATAAAGACTGCAGCGCATTAAGACTGTTTGAAAGTAATAATTTCCGTTGTTAATAGTAACTGTGCCAAACAACTTTGCAGTTAGGCTACTCTGTTTTTGTCGGCGTCAAATAAAAATGTAATAAACTGACAAGCTGAAACTACGCCAAAACCAAAGTTTAATGTCCACCACTCGCACCACTAGATGTTATTTTACCAGGCCCTGCACTTTTTTCCGGCTGCCTTATCATCCAACACCAGTTTTCAGGAATCAGTGTTCATGCCAGCACATGAATCAGTAAGTTCTGTAAACATAGTGCAGGGCATGCGAACTTGCCGGTATTTCACCGAAAAAGCCGCGTGTGTCGCTTTATTGCTCTGTCGTGATGTAGTCTGAGCACTGTAGCGCATTCGACCATCAACCGGCGACGGACGGACCAAATGACCGACGAATGAAAATTAGTAATCAATGGAAAACCAGCACCCTTGTACTATGACGCCGAGACAACGACTGCTGCTGCTGCTGCTGCGGGAGACGTAAATTGGATGAAGTACAGCGAAGTAGCATGCGACGAAGCTCGTGCAGAACTCGGCCGGACTGGCAAGACGTTCGGTTGTCGGTTCGTTGTGCAGCAGATCCATTGGCCGATAGCGAGGTCCGGGCTGGACTGCGGTGGGGCGGGCGGCCGATCGAGCGCTGTAAAACACGACGAGCTGACATTTATCTTCATTAAACGGTGCTTGTCGCCGGCCGCCGCCGCCATTCTAGGAGCACTGGCCGGCCGCAGGGAACAGTACGCGGCGGGACAGTGGAAGGAAGAGGTCTGGCCATGGCCAGAAGCGCCGCGAAGCGCTCGTTACTGTCACGGCATCTCACAGACCAGCGAGCGATGCAGGACACTCTGCTGAGACGAACCAAGAAACTGATGCAAAGCAGACAGACTTCTTGCTGCTCGTACGATGCTTTGTTCTGCTTTTAATCAACGTCTCCTCTACCCGCAGATGGCAGTTTGCCGCACGGCGATAAGTAAAACGCTACGATACTCGGCGTCTAACAATTATCAATTAAATGTATGCATGATTGACTAATAATAAGCCCATACAGAAAATACTAAAAAATCTAAAGTAAAGTTTTTCCAGTCAAGCTTACAGTAGTCTGTAGCATATACAATTTAAATGTCAAAATATAAGACTTACGAAGTTCTTAGGCCTATATCATAATTTTGGTAATTATTGTTGGATTTCGATAATGCTTTTAATGTTACATTGCAAAATATGCTTATACACAATCTGCTACATCATCTCAAATTTCCTTGACCTTTAGCTTTCAAGTTTTCAACTTTTATTTCATTTGCTTTTCCTTTTGTAATTAATGAAACAATTCTTTCGGACTATTTTTTGGCTTTAGAACCCTGACTTATCAAATTCTGAACTACTTATATAGTTGTTCATTTTCCATCTATCTTGTCTCCAAGATTGTTGCGTTCTTCAACTTTCTTTCGATCTTGATGTTTTGTCCTAAAATGGCTTCGCCAGTTGCATTCGTCACAAGGAACATTGCAATCGTTCGCTTGTGGATAATGAGCCCAGATCATGGCACAGTCACACACTGCAAGGAAATATTGCTGCAACATGCATGCTCATAGAGGTCGAGGCTAATAATTCATTATAAAGGTAATATTTGTGTTAAATTATGCAAACTTTAACGACCTTTCATTCTCGAGTTGCAGCGCGGATTGGATGCAGGTGGATGGACAGAGCGCAAGGTGAGGCTTCCTTTACTTGTGTGGTGTATTTTGTGTCGTAATGCACTTTCGTATTTTCGGTAAAATAAAATTAAATTCGGGCTTATTTTTCTTACTAAATATCTTATGTCCATTTCCCTAAAATTATTTATCTTTCGGATATAAATAATAAATATTTCAAATTTATATCTTTCGTTAAAAAAGTCATCAAACGTCGCCTTTTAGTGTGGTATAAAGCCACATATAGGTGCTGTCGGAGCTCCCTGTAAATACGTTATGTAACAGTTGCTATAAAATACGTCATGTTATGACAATGGCAGTCACATGATACGCCGCCTAAGCCCTTTTGGCCGGCTCCGGCAGTATAAAAGGCGAAGCGCAGTGATGACAACTGATCTCATGACGCTGACAGTCTTGGATACTATGTAGCGTCGTTAAATAATCCGACTCCAGTCCAGTCCAGACAACTGATCTGTTTGATCGAGCGCTTGGACAGAGCACATCGACTGACAAGGTGCTGAGCCTTCGCCTTCCTAAACGAAGCAATTCGTCCAAACGAAATCCACTGTTCAATAATAACTATGTATATATCTCTGTCTATTCACGGTCATTTCACGAAGCCCCTTTCGTCGGCAACCCTTCGTTTAACACAAACTCATTACCAGCATGGGTAAACCGTCTATCTTTCGGGGCCGAAGGTACCCATGAAGCTGAGATCTTGCAATCACCCAGTACGAAAGACGAAGCGAAAGCATCGGGTGGTTACACTTGTTCCTAGTAGAAGACAGGGTCGCTGTACATAACAAGACAAGCAACACTGCAGCGAACGACAGGACGAGACAGTTGAGCGGCGGCGGCAGGCAGCATGACGAGCCGAGGCTAGGCAACACGGACACGCGCTGTCGATCGCCGATAAACGGACTCGCGGGCCGACCGACCACCATCGACCATGCACCCGTCTCCATCTCACGGTCCAGTGTCGAACCGGCGCCGCCGACCCTCGGTCTGTCCGGGGTCGGTCCAAGTCACTCGGCCAGAAAATTGCGTCCGAGCTCGGCGGTCGGGCGCCCTTCCGGCTCGGCAGCCAGATGGCCGGCGATCGACGAGAGAACCGATAGATCACCGGCTTGACAGCGGCTCATCTATGCCACCGGCCGGGCCGGGCGTAAGGGGGAGGGGGCGCACGCCGCCGGCCGGGTGAACGAACGAACGGACACAAGACGAGGTGGTATTCCAGGAGCCGGCCATTCACTGGACTGACGTCAGAACAGACCGAATGACAAACGAGCGTCGCTGACGACCTTTGACCCTGGTCCCTACAGACGCCCGCCTGACCCCGGACGACCGCTACTGTCGTCGACACCGACCGCGACCGACAAAAGCCACCGACCGATATCTTTGGACCGCACGCCGACCGATCTCACGGCTAGGCCGATCTACGTCAGATCCGGCGCACCGCGCAGTGCGCGGACCGCACCGGAAGCACGGTTGACAGATCCAGTGTGCCCAGAACATCCATAGGACACAGCGATGACAGGAAAGCCGGATTGTAATTGTAACAGTCAGTCGGTCGCATCAAAAACTCGTAAACGTCATCGCGTTCCGATGAGAGTTGATATTTTCGTCGCTCGAATAGATAGGCCTACAAATGATTCTTGTACTGACGATAAACCGTTTTAGTGTGTTAAAACATCGTACACGTATACGACTGACTGACTGACGACTGTTGAAGTCATCCTTTTTGTATATCTATTATTCAAACACGCTTTTTCATTTGCCAGGGGCGTATTTAGTGGAAAATAGGGCCGAAGTGTACATATGTCATCTGCACAATGCAAAAAGTATTGCATTATTTGGGTTTAAAGTAATATTAAGTAAAATTGCTTAAATTGGTTCAAACTGCAAAGTGTGAACTGCATATGCCCTCTACCGTTGAAATTTATTTCACTTTTTAAAAGTCACGGGCGCAAACTTTTCTCTTATTTGTTGTTCACACCATCATGATTGCTAAAGCAGGTATTTTCACTTCGATGAAATTCCGTTCAATCTGATGCACCAATGATTGCTTTTATCTTTTGTAATAGGCCTATAAAAGTCACTAATAAATTCTTACGATGACAAGTGATCACTGGATCGAGCTGCGGCAAAACTCATACGTCATGGCTGCGCGTATCAAGACAACGTCAACAGTTCCAGTTGCGCAGTGCAGCTTTAGAACATTACTCGAGTAGGCCTACAGCATCTAGCCTACCTGTCCGTGAAACGGACACGCAATATGACGATTTTTTGATCACCACGGCGTGGACAGAAAAACAGAAAGTCTTGTCATTCGGTGACGTCGAACGATGCAGCAACAGCTAGCCGCTTCCAATTATGAAGTAATTATTGCATTGCGGTTGTCGACGCACGTTGTCCAGTCGCCATGGTGGCCACTGGCATCAACATTGCAGTGAATGACTGATTCAAAGGCACTCATTCGGTCAATGCACGCGAGTAGAACGAATTGATAACTTGCGCTGCTGTAGCAGAACAGCTAGCCAATGCAGGCGACGGTCATGAGGATGTGATTTGAGGATATTATTGCAGAAAAATGGTTGACGCGACGGTTTAATAAACGATCGACGGATCTCGTCATGTTGGCGCGGTTATTGATGCCGACACCGTGCCGCTATTCACTGCAGCGGTTGCTGCAACAGGTTGACAACCTGATAGAAGTTGATTGAATCAGCTAGCTGAGTTGCTGACAAGCTCGTTTTGCCGACAGAACTTCGATTATTTCTCCCGTTTTTCCTTTCCGTCCTTATCGCCTGTACTGTACAGGGAAAAGTAAAAAATTCAAGTTATATTGAATGTTGCGTAGTTTATACAGATAGTTCTATAATCTGCATCGAATGCATCAGTAAAAGGCGGCTATATCAGGTCGTGTAGGCCATACAAGGCGAACAAATCGTATTCGACCAGATTAGGGGGGATAAGGAGGATATGTCCCCTCCAATATTTGGGCAGGGAAACAACATATAGGCTGTCCCCCCCCAATAATTTGCCCATGAACGATAAAGTCTTAGTTTTACATTTCAACTATGCATTTCAAATCAGGTTATGGTGACATTTCTGCATACAACAGGTCATTTTTTTTCTGCTCGCTTCGCTCGCAGATTATTTATAACCACACTTTAAAATTTGTGGCACCACACTTGCCTTTAGGCCTATTGTTTTTACTGTACTGAATGTGGTCAGTTGAATTCTCAGGAAAATAGTTAAAATTGTTGTCACCAGATCTCATTTTAAGGCTATAGGCTTGAGCCGTGTAAAATATTAATGCGCAACAATGCTATCTACTCATTTTCACCGTGCTTTATAAAAAAAAACTGTCAATACTGATGTCGGAGTGAACACAGAACTTGGCTGCAGAAAGTTTGATGTACGGTATGGTAGCAGAAAACATGCAAAGATTATCTTCCTACATAAAGTGTTGTGACTGATAATGAAGAATTTCGGTGTGAAGAATGTTGCAAGAAAATTGACGAAAACCCGATGACAAAAATTTGGAAAAAATAAGAGAAACGATTTAATGGAGCTGGCGCGACGTTTCAATTTTCGACGGCAAAACACAAATAGATTTCTATCAACACTTTTAATCGACCGTACTCAGTGGCGTTATTTCAGTAAATCGTGGGGGTCTCAGTGATCCTATCTCGATCTGCGTAACGTATTGTTTTTGCAGCATTAACACTGTTTCAAAGGTACGATTTACAAGGAAAAAAACTAAAATCGTAAACCCTTGGGTGGGGGTCTGTAGATCTTTTTAGTCTCCCCCTGAATGACGCCTCTGACCATACGACCATACGATTCCTCTGACCATAGGCCGAACGGTCAAGATATTGGCATGGTTGTCGTCCGTCTGTCTGTCCATCCGTCCATCTGTCCATCTGTAATGGATGTACCCTGGCTAACAGGTAGGTCCTAGGAGAAAACGTTTTGCACGGATAATTAGCCATGTGTTTTAAACTCGGGTCTGCAAAATTTCAGCCATCTAGTGAAAGGAAAACATTTTCAAATTAGGGGTTGAATGGAGGGGGTAAGCAAAATATGCGTTTTCCAACGGAAAACTGACCATATGTCGGAAAGGGTGAGAAATAGGGCCAATAGAAAGTCGCATATTGGCTTTCAAATTACCTGCAAGTCATCGACCTTGGATGACCTTGAAGGTCACTGACAATCAGTACGGTCGGCTATCCTAACGACAACTGGGCCTCTTGTTAAAATATATTACAAGGTGTATAGCCTATGTAGGCCCTATTGCAGGAAATTTACAGATATTGCATGCACTTTTGTTCGTTTTCGTATGATGCTGTTTGCTGTTTTAGTTCACTGGCAGTAGGCTATCAAATATTATCCACATATTGCATTATAGGCCTACAGCCCGTTCTGCTTAACTGTCGATCGAGATACTACGATTTTACTGAATGAATAAATCACTTTAAGTATTCGTAGGCTACATGGATGCCTATCCAGTGCTTTAATGATGCATTAAAAGTACAGCAAAACTCAAGTGCAACAATACTGCTTATGTTCAATAAATACGATAATGCCAATTCAGTAGCTTTGCGATGCACATCAGAAGCATGGTTTGTGAGCAGTTGTTCGACATGTTGGTCATCACACTATATGCCGGTACGTTGAAACGCTTCAGCAAAATTACGCTAGGCTAATGCTATATTACGCAACATTAAGTACCTAGGCCTACATCACTTCTTATGACAACAACAACTGAAACTACTCTAGGCCTAAACAAGCAGAGACGCACCACTGAAAACTGAGGGTGTGTTTCGAAGCGACAAAAATGAAACAGATTGAAATGAAATGAACTGAAAAAGTGAACTTAAATGAAAGTCACAACGAGTTGATTTTATTTCATTTCTGTTGACTTGAACACACGTTAAGCCAACATGTCACTGTATATATCTCACTACGCACTAAAATGCTAAACAACGGATCTAAATTAAATTAAATTACACTAATTTCGAAATAAGACGAAATCAAACAAATATCTAATGAGCAAAAAATGTCTACGTATTGTCACTTTTTGTCAGTCACAGGAATGTGAAAAATCGGATAAAAAAATCTTCAAATGGCGTTAGTTGTTTTAAATAGGCCTAATTATTATTACGCTAACGCAACAGTCAGGCCCAGATGAGTATCTTTCTGTGGCGTTAATCAGTAAGCAATCAACCATGTACAAAAAGGTACGAGGGCATGGTGGCAAACATCACTTAAATTAATTAAGAAACGCAAATTTCAAATGTAAATAGCAGGTACAACAGACTTATTTAAATATATTAGTATACAGATATGTAACTACGGTATAGAGGTTACCCATCACAGTCAGCAAAAAAGAAAACATATTAATCGTTCGTTTGTCAAGAAATGCAGAATCTTAATGTGCTAAGCCTATCAGTTATATTTTAGGCCTGTTGCAGTTTCCTTAACTGTTGTTTAATTCTTTTTTGCTATCATTTTATGGTGAATAAAAATTTTCATGATATAGGCCTTTTCGTCACCCGCTTGGGGCCCTCAGAAGCTCGGGGCCCCGGTGATTCAACCGCCTGAACTTCTGGTTGCTTCGCCGCTGCGCTATAGGCTAGTACAGACAGAGAGCTTATTGGTGCCACACGTAAGAATGTGAGATAAAAGCGAATGCGACTGATGACTTGGAAAAATCGACTGCTAACGTAACGTCACGTGAAGATGTTTCAGTCGGACGGCCTCAGTGCAACTTGCAGAATGAGACAATCGTTGACGAGGTACGGCGAGTTGGGAGCCGACAAATCAGCGACGCTCAGTTTCTTCTCCATCTCGGTGTCGGCCGTGTAGCGGTTCTTGCAGAAGTTCTTGCGGCCGGTGACCGTCACCAGACTGCGCTGGTCGTCGACCACAGACAGTTGGAACTCCACGGGCCGCGCGTGGTCCAGAATCAGGTTCGAATAGAGAACCATGCGGCAGTCCTCGCTGGTCGACGTGAAACCCTTCGGATAGACCTTCAGCTCCCACTCCCAGGACTGCGGCGGCACGGCTGACGCGCGCGTCGTGAAACGTAGCGACACCTGGCGAATTCGTTTACAACGTCCACACTCACAACAAATTGCCCGTAGTCCTACTTGTAACTCGACATCCCCTAAAGTTGTTTGCCATTTTCTGAGCAACCGCGTAGAACTGTAACGCAAAATTTTACACACTTACTACTCGTTCTCAATTATATAAAAAAACTAAACTGTATTTGATACTTTTTTGTTGCAAAGTTACGATTTTTTTGCGAGACAACATCGATGATTTTGCACATCTGAAAACTTAGTAAGCTACTGTAATGAGACACGTTTAGGCCTACTGAAAACAACTGGGACAATTTTGTTGCTAGTGACATCAAAGTGGCGAAAACGTTATAAACTATGTATTTTATTTTCAATTTATTGTTTTCACCATTTCGAAATCCGTCGCTGAATTGGAACAGGCGCTGCAGGTGGTCTAGGAAAAGTTGCTGTCAAGAAGCTGGCTGTTAAAATTTTTACTAAGAGATAAAAAAAAAGATAAAATAAGAGACAAAATCAAGGGCGCCGTCGACATGGTGTGATGGGGCACGAAAAAAGCAACCAAATAAAGTCAAGCGTTAGTTTGTGCAGCTCAAAATCATCATCATCGTCAGAATTCGTTTTAAGAAAAAGCTGGCATGTGCAACTTCTAACAAATCAAGCATGAAAACATTTTAAAACATGCAAACATTTGCAAGAAACGTCTATTGATCTGTCCGAATGTGACCTGAAAAAAATCATACAGTTGGAAGCCAAGGGCCACGCGTGCTCCCGTTCATAGCTGGCGACCTCAATGCCAGACAATAAATTCTAGGGCCTGCTAGCAGTCCCTCGCATTTTCATTCAAGGGGTCGCTATTAGATGGTTAATACTTCGATGGGTGACTGTCTGCGGACAGGTACTCTTGGTATATAACGAACACCAAGGTCAACTCAGCCTTCTATCCCTCCGAGGTAGGCAAATCAAGTGTCGATCTCTCTGGCTGGGATTATGGCGGCGCTCCTTCACCTGTTGTGTCGGGTGGCAGGTAACAGTGTGTGATCTCATACGGCAGGTGACGCTCTGTAGCTCTGAGACGGGTTTCCCGTGAAGAGCTGTACCATTTAACCATGCGTTCTTAACTGTCCGTTCATCAGTCCGTCTGCAGGTACTATACTGAATCGTTACTCCAAAACAGAAACGCATAAAAAACAAAATTGGCGTGAACGTTCCTTATAGGACATAAGTAAACAGTGTGCCAATTTTCAGTTTTAAAAAATCAAAGGTTAAGGTTAAAGTTGCGCGCTGCTCTACGCGGATTATGTCTGCAGTATGTTTTTTTCTAGTTTTTATTTATCAATTTTATTGTTTATGCATATTGTCAGTCCCTATATACATCGTGGCTAAAGTGCGTGACAGTCTATATCGACCTCGGAGCATCGTGAGTATGTGGAGTAGTTGTGAATGACGAGTCGTTTGTCCCAGCGTGTCTCGGTGTAGTTGCGTAGCAGGAACGTCGGTCCGCTGAAGTCGCGCATGCCGGCACGTGCCGCCAGCGACAGCGAGTGGTACTTGTAGGCGCGGTGAATGTGACTGACGAACAGCGACGAGTAGCGCTCGACGATAGACGACTTCTCCAGCTCACACAGCTGGTCGGCCGTCATCATCGGGAACCGGATGTGACCGAGGATTTCCGACAGACTTTTCTCGTCGATGCGACCCGGGTAACGCGCCGCTTCCAACCAACGCACGACCGCCTGCAGACCATTTATAAATGTGACAAAGAGAGCCCCGGCGTATAGCCCTACGTATTTTACGCTAGGTCTAACCTACTCTTTTCTTTTTTGGTGGATTTTTAACCCCAAATACGCTACTGCTGCAGACAACCCTTTATCACACAAGTGTATTTCATCAACGACAATCACTGGCAGCATTAAAACACGTTAACATAATAACATTACAGTATTTAAATCGTGCGATATGCAGTGTGCAATAGGCCTATAGAACTACTATCTCCCAGTTCAGTTGCCAAGTGGACACAACACAAAAATAAATTTTTGACAGACCTTAAAAATAGCAAACGATCATGAGGGGGGAGGGGCGGAAAATATTCTTGCTAAGTCCATAGTCCACCGTTCAATGCTGTTATAAAATACGCTGTTGTCAGCCGACCCTACTACGTCGAACCTGCCACAGATCCCACTCGTCTTTGACGGTGAGTTCTGACGAGCGAATGAACTCGACAAGCTGTTCACGGTCAAGACTGAGCCATTCCGTCTCCCACTCGGTAGAGGCCGCCACGTCGTCCATGCGCTCTGACAGCGCCGATACGCACGCCCCGATCAGCGCACGGTGACGACATCTAGCAAGTAAGTAAGTAAGTAAGTAGCACAGCGACTGTAGTATCCAATGCAGTTGGACGTCAGTCGTCACTGCTACTCAAGCCTACTAATAAATATGCACACATTAAAGACGGTCGTAACTGACTAAAAGTAACATGATGACATTAAAAAGTACATCTTTTTTTCTGTTGACGACACGTTATTAAAACAATAACGCAGTCAGTATATGGCAAAATTACTTTATACAGAGCTAAATCGGAGTAGCCTACAGTGGATCAGAATCCGAGTGTTCATAATACGAATCCAAGTCCAATTACTGAAAAATAAGTAATTATTTTACACAAAGAAGTTGAAAATAAGCTTTATTTGGATTTGAGACTACCCAAAATAATCAATAGCTAACAAATTACACTCTTTTAACGTCGAATGCAAGTAAAGCGGTTTAATGGTGCGACAAACATCGAGCGTGCAGTACGTCGATCATACCGCGTGGCGTACTGGAACCAGACATGGAAAACGTCCTTGAGCTGAAGCTTGGGAATGACGTTGGCTCGTGCGTAGGCGATGCAGACGTCGCGCAGGTCGACCACGTTGTACTTGTCGGCCAACACGAGCATCGGTAGAGCGGTCTCCGGCGTCAGCGGCACGTGACACGTGTACAGAAACTCGAGGAACGACGAGAAGACGCGCTGACACTCCGGCTCCTCGTGCAACTCCACTTCCTGTCAATCAATCAGACCACACACGACGACGCTCGTGACGTCACGCACACCCGACAAGTATTGTTCGTATGGACAGAATTAACAGAAGAAGAACGGCGGACGTTATGTGACTATCGTCTGCCAGTGTGCTTGTTTGATGGATTGTCGCCAAAATTAGTCATAAAGTTACAAATGCATTTTCAGGAAATATATAATGTAGAGGGATTGGATGTATTATATGGCCTCAAAAAAGTGATTACATTTCGTTGGTGATCCGGCTTCTCTTTTGGATTCTAGATCATTAAAATTTCCAAGGATTCATCTCCATTAGCAGGTGGAAAGTAAAATGACACTTGCAGTGTATCGCAGCAAGTTATATACTGTATACATCTTTATTCATCAAAGAAACGACAGATTGACACATATGCACATGCATGCGATTAACAACAGAAAAAGAAAAAAATAAATAAATAAACACACAGGCGTGTGTTTATTTGTCCAGTACTTCGTATGAACAGATTTCGATAAAATCTTACGGAAAAACTGTCCAAGAGTGACACTCTTCTACGCGTTTAACAAGTAAGCAGTGAATAAGCATGGAAGAGTGGGAAACTGGCCTGTTTGACAGCATCTGTCCAGTCGGCGCAGCAGAGCATACGTTCGAGTACATCGCTAGACAGAGCGAGTAGAAGCTTATGACAGCGGTAGACGCGGTCACCAACACGCAGCTTGACGTCACTTAGTGCTCGTCGGTTGTAAAACCTGCGTCCGAGCTCACTCAGCATCAGTCGTTCGTCGCCATGGCACAGAGTGCCACTGCCATCCGTCGACGAGGACATCGACCATCCCCCGCCTGACGTGGACGGAGTCGCCGGCGACGTCAGCGCCGACGCGCTAGCGGCTCCGTTGTTCGGCGGCGGAGCGGCTCCAGTCGGTGACGGAAGGACAATGTCAAACACGCGGGCTGGACGCTCGTCCCCCATCCCTACCGCCATTGCCCCGTCAGCGACGGACCCGCCGCCACGGTCTGCTGCCGCTTCCATCACCGTCGGTGACGACGACGACGACACGGCGTCCTCCTCAGAGAGCTGACGCCGCTTCTCGTCATGCTCAGAGTCGCTGCCGCCTGGTTCTGCACCCAGCTCTTGCTGCTGTAAGCTTGCAGCGTCAGCAGCATGCTCGCCGTCGTCCGCCATCCTCTTCGCTACTAGCTGATGCAGTCTGCAAGTCAGCAGTCGATCCACGACAGTCTTGATCGATCTGATGCTTCTAACCACCACCACATCAAAGCGCATTGCCGACACCTGCAGCGTTCGACGACGCGCATGGCGATTCTGCTGGCTGACGCATCTGAATTTATACTACACGCTCGCGCTCGTTTGTATTCCAACAAACTGATGACTTGATATTGACTAATACGTTCGCACTTTCAGCTCTGCTTGCTCAATTGACTGGACAAACCAAAAGCTGTTGCCGCTGCTGGGTGTATAGCCTAGCCTAGACAGAAGACTAAGCTCTATGCAGGTGCGAGAATAAAGTATAGGCATTAGGCAGATCACGACGACGACAACGGAAGTAGTTCGACGCTATCACAACGCACGTGTGCTCGTGCGAACGGCGGCTTTGATCGATAAGTCTCTGCAGTGTAGGCGTACAGATGACGTCGTCGTCGGCATAGAGCGCAAGCTGCTGCTGCTGCTACCGGTAGCCATGGCGCCGCTGAGACGTCAGCCAAGCGCAGCCTCTACAGTCTATGTACAGCAGCAGTAGCACTGTAGCATCATTAGCCGGCCGTCCGCCCGTCTTCGATTTGCATAAATCAATATCATCGCAGACGCAAACGACATGTTTGCGCACAGCTCGTCGGTCGGACGTTGTTGTTCAACGCGTGGTGATACAGCTCTGTTATTTTACTGACTGCCCCAGAGGCCAGCTGCTAGCGCTGACTGATAACCATGTCCGTCTCACTGCCGGGCGATCAATCGACCATCTTTAATCTCAAGCACGCGCGTAGGTCGCACGCTGTTCACTATCTCTTCAGAGCAAAATGGTTTCTATTGTTAACGTGCACACTTTTACGCATAAGTGTAAAATGGTTTTGATGTTTTTTAATGTTTAAAACATGCTATAATGTTTTTATCGTAGCGTTTCAAATTGTTGTTTAAAACATGCCATCGGCCCTACAAAATGAACGATATGCTGCAGTTCTCATTGGAAAACTGCATCGAGTTTTTTCTTCAGTGTCTATCAGTCAGAACTTTCATGTCTTCAGTAAGCCTACAATAGGCCTATACCGCCTACCGATACAGTGTTTTTATTCTGACACAGACAGTGACCCCAAATCTCCGTTTGTGAACTCATTTCGCGTTGCCATGGACTCATGTACAGTGTATTTAAGCGCTATTGTTTTAGGCCGCCCTATAAGCTTACGTGTTTTACGTTTTTTTGTAAAAGTTGAAACACGTTTCTATGTTTCAACACGCGATAATATCGCTCCAAAACCATTTTTGCTGTTTTCGAGTTTTGACTCATATCGCCCTTACATATATAGGCCTAGCTTTGTAAATTGTTGAAGTTTTTTGCTCTGATCAGTAGTAGATAGATGTGCTGCATTTAGCACTTAGATTAATGCACCCTGGGCTGATTTATAACACAAGAAGTACAGCTGTCGCTAGGGTGGGCTGACCGTACCACCTATATCCGAAGGCCGTCCGACTTCCGGTCACGGAAAGAAAGCGATTTTCCAGAATGTCTGCAGTCCCACAGCAGGGGTGAACAAAAGTTACATAAAAAGTTACTAGCTAAAAGTTTAACTAATTTTTATAGTACTCACAGCTCGACCATATACCTAACGGTCGGCCAAAAATGATGTGACACAAATTAAGGATGTATCGGTATCTGGTAGGGCCTATCTTAATAACTGAATCGCAATTTTGTGTGATTTTCTTGTAAATTAAATTGTATACACTAACACTCCCGCCAAAAAATAGAAACCTAAACTTTCACCAAAACCTAGGTTGGAATGCTGCCAATCCCGGGATTCGGAGACCCGGAACAGCAGTCACTAGTTAAACGGTTGGCAGTGGTTTCGAGTACTGTAAAATGTATGTAACTAAACAATCGTTTCAACTCATCACTAATTCTCATCGAATTTAGTGAACAGAAATGTTTGATATTCTATGCTGTGTTTTGTTGTTGAAGTTCATTATTTTGGTAAATTGTGTATACAATGCGAAAATATAGATCAAATCCATTTAGCTTTGGATTTGGTAATATGAGGTCACTTGCAGATGTGTTTAAAAGTACGAACTTTCTGTATATATTCGTTTCTTGGAACGTTTTTGCATACTGTGCTTATAAGTGGTACGAGAAGAAGAGAGTGAAGGACAAAGAAAAATGGCAGAAAATGTCGTCGAGTAAGTACAATGATGTTGATGTTTTGGTAACTCACAGACTTGGCCCGCTCAAGAGGTGATGGTGTTGGTAAAATGCAGGTGTTAGAATGACCAGTGCGAAATGCAGCACTGCCGCAAGAGCTCTTCACCAGGAAGGCTATAGGGAAAAGCGGGCATACTGTAACATACCGTGCAAGCATTTTGGGAGGAGTCTAAGGTACGAAATTAAATGGTATATACTGGCAGCTTGTGCATATACGGTGGAAAAAAAGTAAAAAAAGACTGTCAACCTAGAAGTTTTCCGTCCGTATTGCTATATGTGAATGTAGAGGACAAATGATATGTGATGGTTAGGTTTGAGCTGTTGAAAGCAGAGCCAGGTAAAATTGAACAATAGGTCCATTGCTGGAAGTCATTAGCTGAATAAGCAGCAGAATGATGATGGAACAAGTTAAAGAACAAGCGCCACGCATAAAAATCTTCACTGTCCCGCAGGTAAATTCTTCATAATAGTGTTTTTTCTAACATTTGCTGCAATTTTTGAGTTGCAAACACAACAATTATTGCCGACAGACCTATAGTTCAATTTAACCCAGAGCCATATGTGCTGGCCAAAGCAAGTGAAACCTTCGTTATGAGACCTTTGTTAATGTTCTGTTATAAAATGTAGAGTCAAATGTGATGTAGATACTCACACTCCATCACTATTACTTTGCTGTATTTACATTGTACATTATGCTGCATTCTGCTGCATTTTGCCGCATTTTGCCATTTTCTGTTGTTGTTTTTGCAGTAACACATTTTGTTGTTGTTGTTTATTTAGCTCAGAAATACCTTTCTCTTATGATGAAACCAGATGACAAAGTTAAGCATGTGAAGCTGAAAGGTTTACATCATGTGGATATAACAGACACTGATGCTGAAACTTATTTAAATACACAAAGTAAAAAACCAGGTACATGTTTTGGCTGCAAGACTTCATATGATTACATTTAACAACTAGAAAGCAGTGAGAGACCGCACACCTCCGCCAGCGCCATGTTGTTCGCCAGGTGGCATCACCATATTCAGTTTGTCCGACGAAAATAAACAAGCGGAAGTTTTGAGTGCGTTTCAAACTATAGTTGCATTTTCAACATTGACCTAGTTCTATGTGACCTAAAAAACCGTGATTCGACACAACATTGCCCCATTTAAAGCAATGTTAACGAAAATTTCAAAGTTTCCGGATCACCCCCAAAATTGAATCACTGGTAGTTTTTGCCATTCCCGCCATTCCCAGAAAATTTAAGAAAGATCCGTCCATAACTTTTTGAGTTATCTTGCTGACACACAAACAAACTCTGGCGGAGGTAATGAAGTTTACGCTAATATACAGAGTTGTTTGACTATGGTAGTAGCAGTGCTCCAGACTAGAGATGCGGATTCCCGTTACATTTACGAACTCGTTACTACTCATTACTGCAGATCTCGGTATTCGTTACTACGTATTCGTTACTCTAGTCGTTACCGGATCCCACAATCTCGGATCCCACTGCAGTGAGACGCGCGTCGCGCTGCAATGCTGCTGGCTATAACCTTACTTCGCCCACTAGGTAGCGCTGCATTAGCAGTCACGGACTTGGCAACTGGCATTTGAATCTAGAGTCCTGATTCTCGACTCTAGTAAAATAAGTCCGCAATAAGGTATAATGAATGATCAATGACATTGCTTCTGATGAATCCTTCGAATTACATGCAAGCTTACTGAGTCTGAGTAGCATGCCTCTTGCTGGTGGTCTAATGCGACGAAATACCACACAGTTCTGACTTCTGAGGTCGTCGATCAAACCATTAAACGCAATACTGTAGGCCTACATGCATTTTTTGCATCATATTATATAAGTGTATTATAGGTTAGCGATTATGGCATGTGGTCTTTCGCCTTGTCTTTGTAGCGTCGAATGCGCTACAGTGCAGTCATCGGCAGTCGGCAGTACCCGGTAAGGTAACAAATAAGGTAATGTGTAACGACTTCCGGCAATGACTAAGCCGTCAGGCTGATACGCCTGCCGAGTAGCTTGCCTCTCACCCACTCCCACTGGTTGAGGTAACTCGGCTGCGACTGTGTGTAGACTGCGTGGGGGAGGGGTGGGGTCCGTTCAGTTGTCTTAGCAAAGCGCCGCCCTGTCATCCGTGCGTCACTCTGAGGCGGCTGCTGAGACTGACAATGGGACATCTGTTCATCTGTCTGGCGGGCCGGCGGCTGACAGCGCAGAGTCAGAAACGAGATCAGTAACGAGATTCGATAAGCGCTTATATTCATTACTACTCATTACAGCAATGTATTCGTTACTTCCTTATTGAATCGTTATTACTCCTGCGCCACTACTCCAGACCAATCATTGAGCTGTGTGTAACTGCTACCTACAAGTCCTACATGCATGGCAGACCCATGGCATGGATCCTGGACACAAGCACAAAGATAGTTGTTCTTGAGTAGAATATTTTATCACAGTATGTACAACAGCTGTTGTAAGAAATTTCTTTCCAAACTATCTTCTGTGTAAAAGAACTGGAAATTGCAAGAGTGGAGACTGGAGTTTTATAAGTTTTGATCGCCTACAAATTCTGATAAGGATAATGATCAAGTTATGGCCCATAGGTACATGAACATACATCAAGTACAGAGAGTGATCACATTATAGTAATCAAAATTCAAGTTGTGATCTTAGTTTGTTCTAAGAACCAGAACAGGAATGCTTTTGTAGTCAAAAAACCTGAATTCCCAAATGATCAAAAAATTAACAACATTCCCTTGTTATGCATTCCAAACCAGAACCAGTGTTCAGTTATTTCCATATCTGTGACTGTTTTGTTGTATGTGATGTTGTAGATTCAAAAGAGATAGAAGGCAATGCATCAGGCTGAATGACTGTGATGTGTCATACTTTAATGATTTCGTAAATGCACGTAATGACAGCTGAGTGCAATTTAATTTAACAGTTCGTAAAGTTTTCAGTTACCGCGCATTTGCACAAACAGACTTATGTCTGCAGGAACTACCAGGGATGCAACAATTTTTGCATAATGTGGTTTAACTTGTGTGTACAGCCAAGTATTTTTTTGAAGTTGCAAACATAGTGATATTATGATTTATCAACATTCTATTTGGAAATCTTCAGCCTACATCTGTGCAGTATTTAATATACCGTAACTAACATGTTCAAGCTGAAAGACTGAAAGTGTTAGCAGTACCGACAAAATTTTGTGGCTATTGATTATCATGGGCAACTTTTTGTTTGGTTATCATATTTATGGTTTTTTGAGCAGTCAGATTAAAACTGATGATAAATTTTGCTTGCAGAAACTGTTCTTTAGTTACTTATGGTATATTCTGTACAGTGGTGTAGTGGTAAACTTTTGGTTGGGGGAATGCATTCCTTCTCTAAGCCTCCTCTTAGGGCCGGTTTCTGGATCTTAACTGTCCGGTCAAGTTAGTGTTAACTGACAGATTTGCATAACTCGCGTTTCCCGTTGCACTAACCAATGGTCAAAATGGCCGTCAAATTAACTGGCCAACATCAGGCAGTTAGCTAACCGTCGATCGTAGTTATC
>Ga0209367_1004013_pt1 | contig 20184 bp, 19 predicted proteins | sample WorMetLIZISLAND2_FD_187412 | JGI IMG/M metagenome (GOLD analysis project Ga0209367, IMG submission 187412) | Marine gutless worms symbiont microbial communities from Max Planck institute for Marine Microbiology, Germany - Olavius geniculatus... ...
CCGATTTTGAATATCTTCATACGTTTCGGAGATATTCGCCGCCGAACTTCAAAGTCGTCCGAAATCGGGCCAAATTTTGCATGTTTTTCGCCCCCAAAATTTTTTTAGGGTGCGCCCCCAAAAATTTTTTTGGGGTGTGCCCCCCAAAATTTTGGACTGGCATTATAAAATTCAGCCTAGTACTGACCATCGTGCAAAATTTCACGCCGGTCGGCCCACGCATCTCGGAGATCTCGCGTTGACAAAAATTTTTTTTAAAAATCTGGGCTAAAACATAAGTCCTTCCGAAAACCATCGTTTTCGGGCGGACTAATAAAAGAAAAAATATTCATACTCAGTTTGACTCCTTTGAAGTCACGTCCATTTTCTGCTTTGACAGCTTTCTGAGCAGCAGCATTCGATTCATATTCAACAAAACAAAACTTTTGCCTTTTGTCAACATCTAAGCAGCACATGAGATCACTTTCTCATTCAACTGACAGCCAATGCACTTGATACACGAATATCAGACTGTGACAATAGGGCCCACAGTTTTCCATGGAAAATTGTTTGCCAAATTCCAATTCTATGAGCCAGTTCACAAAATTCTGTGGCTTACTATGACCTTTCATTTGTGTGTAAATTAAGCTTTATTCCGTCAAAAAACTTCACTTTTTGGAGGCTGGCATGGTGCTCAGTTATGCTAGAAACATACAGAAAACTGAGGGCCATAATGATGAGCAGACATACAACATTTACTTCTGCTGTGTGTTCAAAAAGGAAAGCACAAAGCCAACATCATTTTGCTATTTCACTGAAAATCAGCATGAAGAAAAATTGGATCGCACAAATCAGGGAAGTGGTCCCTTGAGATCACCCATGAGTAGAGCCCACGGTTTTCTGCGGGCTGTGAAATTTCGAGCCAAGACACAGAATTTTCTCTTTGCCGCAAAATTTCTATATTTCCATGGAATTTTGCAGAAGTTAAAATTTTGTGATAATTAGTATGATTTTTGACTTGATAACATGTTTTATCACGAAAAAATCAAACTAAACTGCCAAAAGCTGTGGGCTTTACTAATAGCTATCACAATATAGCACAATCGTAAATAAATGCAACGCAACTTGACAGACTGCACTTTTAAAACAAAAAAAAAACGTAATTTTTTAAAAGTTGCTTGCATAACTCAGCACAATGTCACTGTGCCAGCCGACCCTTCAGAGACTAACGTTTTCAACAGGATAGAGCTCAGTTTACAAACAAATGGATGGCCACGGTAAGCAGCGGAATTTGGACAAGAAATTTGAGCTAATGCTCATGAGACGCGCGAGAGCTAACAGCAGTTCCTGTACGCAAGTAATCTTGGTCTATCTCTATCCATTTCGTTGCAATTCACTCTTTTGCAGAAAAGAAATCGCCAAAAAATCACGAAAAACTAATACTTTTAGGGTTCAAGGTCATTTAAGGTCATCGACGTTGACATTTCTAAGAAGCTCGTCACTAGTGCTTGTTATCATAAGCAGCATGTCTGAGCCTATCTGCTACCATTTTCACGTTCGACGAGCCTATAGCGGTAAAATAACATTTTTTAAAAGGGGTGCCCCTCTTTCGCTCCCTCGTTCGAGGGGATCCCCTTTACACAGCGGGATGAAATTTTGTCACGAAATACTACAGACAATAGGCTATCATACAGTGTAAACCCGAAATCTCTATCTCACCTGGTCTTGGATTGGTACCAGGTCGTGACGGACAGATGGACAAACGGACAGACAGAATTATCGTAGCTAATATGCACTATAGCTATGCTAGCTCTCGCGTGTAAAAACTGGCCCGCGGAAATTGGCAAAATTTACCGAAGAAAACTATGGACCCTGCGCATGAGTAAATTACATGACCTACTTTAGTAAAAATGTTATTTACTACTGGACATATTTTGCTGACACAAAATGACTACATAGTACATAAACATGCACACTGCACAGATGTAGAGACAAAATGCACACCAGACAAACACAACTTTAAAACAGACAGCCAGATATTTGATTAAATAATAACAATTATAATTTTTATGTGGCATTGCTGAAAGCATTCAGAATGCCAGCCAATGTGGATTATGTGACAGATGTAATCTTTCCATCGAACTTGTCTAAACTGCAAAAGCTCCTGTACAAATGAAATGTCATTTGGCAGAAAACATTTTTTAGGCCCAAAGTAACACTGTGTCGGACAGAGGCTCCTGTGCAACGACGGAAAAAGAAAACTTTTAAGTTGTACCAAAAAATCCACTCTCCAGGCAAGATTTGCATTGTGAGGACCAACCGATGTGCAAAATGCTCTGAATCCTCCAAGTACCAAGTGACATTCGACTCTGTTTTCATAAATACACTGATACCAATGGTGTTAAATCAATACCGACAGTGTAAGTTCTAACACGAAACATACCAAGAATATGTCCATAAACAGAGAACATTTCTTTAATGTCATTTTCAGTTGGCCGACAGTCAGCTGATAAAGCTCCGTAATGAACATGGATTCTGCATGATGTGGCTGGCTCATCTGACATCTAAACACAGCATTAAAGAAAATTGCAAAACACATCAGAACCAAAACAATGCATGTAACTAAAGTTCACTGTACAGAACTCGATACATGAGAAAAAATGTCAAATGATTGACAATAAGAGGCATCATGAGATCTAAAAAAAACAGGAGGTGGGGGAGGGCCTCTCTAGCTTATTAAGAATCGGGCAGAAAGTTTCCCGGCTGTGTTCAAGTTTACACAGTAAGCAACTTTGTGACAACAAAGAAAATAATCACCATTCAAAATCATCTAAGGTCACTAATTTCAGTACCAACCGAAACTGTGTAATGCATATGCAACTTTGCATTGATGTGCAATACCTAAAACATTCCTATTTTTCAACGTTTCACAAATATTGCAGGTTTCCTTTTCAAACAGATAACACCGCAACTTTGGCAAAAAAATTTGGGGATTTTGTCTTAGGACTAGAAAGTCGATGCTGAGCCTGTGAGACAAAAGGAGCTGCAGTCCTTGCATTCTCTTGTCCAATGCCCCACAATTAATGCTACTAAGCCAATTACTAAGCCAACCAAGTAATCAAGAAATAACCCACTTCACCCCAAGTGCATCAATACACTACATCAGCAGATCTACATCAGCAGATAACAGCCAATCATCTGGTGAAATAGGATCTTTATGAGGGCTGGAACTTGCCTATTTTGGACCAGCAGACGGCTAAGTAAAACTGCAATCAGAAGACTTATTTAACTTGCCAACGACATAATGTACTTACCAAAGATAATTCATCATCCTGTGCTATTACTGGCTCAACATCCATTTTCTTCGCTGTATCACGCTGAGCTAACCAGTCGTCAGCAAAAAATGAAAATGAACTCTTTTTCTCAGTAGTGGATGCTGGCATCGTTGCTTTGCTATCACCTTTGCCCGTATTTCTCACTTTACGAGCTCCAGTAGCAGTTTCAACTTCTGCATATACAGTAAGCTCCGATGTATGAGACAGCCTAAAAGAATTTAGACACATCTACAAAGAAATGCGATTTTTGAAAAACACTGAAAATGCAAAAGCTGCATACCTGCGGCAACAGTTTGATATAGTGTTTGCACATTTGCATTGTGCAAGTACAGTTGCCAGGAGTTGCCACATTGGTCCTACGTGTCAGCCAACAGTTACCTGAATGTTGAATCCCACTTTCTCTGCAAAATCAGAAAGTGCTTAGCTGTTCATCCATGATTAACGACTGCAGCACTACAACAACTACAACTACAACAATGCACACAAGACAAAGCTCAGATTAATGACTAAAATGCAACAAACAAATTGCAAAAAGCCAAATACCATAGAATGTGACTCAATAGTGACCATATAACCATAACTTTTAAGCGATGCACCTTGCAGCAAATAACAGCAGAAAAAAATGAAATAAAAGAGCAAAAAAAGAATAAAACAGAAATTCCATAATAATGAATACTTAGCATCTTTTTGTGCAAAACACATGTAACACTTGATAAATGAGCATCATTAACCAGTTAACTAACAACAACGCTGAGAAAGAAAGTGGACTCACTCAGTTTGGTTCCTTTAAAGTCACGTCCATTTTCTGCATCAACAGCCTTCTGAGCAGCAGCATCTGATTCGTATTCGACAAAACAAAACTTCTGCCTTTTGTCAACTTCTACACAGCATACCAGATCAATTTCTTATTCAACAAGATGGTCAATGCACCCAAAACATCTATCAGACTGTGATGATGAGTCGACCGACAACATTTACTTCTGCTGTGCGTCCAAAAAGAGGAGTGACTGAACGAGAGAGTAAATCATTTCAGATAATTTCGGGGAAGAGTCCTTACAGGCAATTACTTGCACTTATACTGAAACAAAAAACAATGTAGCAGAAAATCAAACCAAAAACACAATGTGAACCTGCTACATGCTGTCCTTTGTCATGACAAAAACAAGACGAAAAGAAAATAAAAACTTTAAACCGATTTGCTGTGTACACACGTGTATGCTAGCTGATAATGTCTCTAAAACGATGACCAAAACTGTTTTGTGGCAGTGTTCCCCATGCTGCGAATTCTCATGCAAAATATTACAAAATTTCAAAAATAAATTTATATAGTGCATTCTCAAAAAATGACTAATGCGTGGAACTGACATGCATGATAACAGTACAAAAATAGTCTAATTACATAAATGCATAATATTGCAATGCAATGTAACAAAAAAAAATCCAGAATGCTATGCTACTATTATGCCACTAACACACGTTGCCACAAATATGAAACTAACAGTAAACGGTTGTGAATGTGATACTGTGTGGATCATCAAATCTATGTCTAGGTTTGATGCAGTAAAAATATTTGGGATGACTGGTCTAGTCTAAACAGCACAGTGGACACTGGAGCATCAATGATCCAACCCTCAGCAAAGCTGCCAGATCCACCCCTATCAACAAGGGACTAGAGAACAATTTAAGGGAACACTCTTCCTCAGCCCCTCTGGGAACATGTCCCTGAATAGACTTGCCTGGAAGAAAACTAGGACCCCATTCTTAAACCTTGTTTAAAATACTATACAATGATTTATTATCTTAGGAAAAAACAAAAGAAATAGTGCACATTCTCAAAACAACTCAAGCCAAATTGTTAGTCTTAGGAAATAGCCTTAAGGAAATTTAGGAAAGTATGAATATTCTGGAAACATCTTAGGAATATACCTTTAGTAGCAAGTTTTAAGAAAACACTTATAAAAATTTTCATAAAAATATTTTATTGTATAGCATGTAAGGCACATCTGATTGGCTGACATAATTCATAGTCTTAAAAAATCAAGAACTTCTTAAAAAATTATTCAAGAGTAGATTCATTACCATAGTAAAAAAACTAGATGGTGGTTACGAGTCAGTTGACTATTATGCCTCAGCTAACATGTGACAAATACAAAGCCAACTCAAATGCATTAGCATATGCAGAACACTCACTTCTCAGTGTCAACTTATGGTGGGTAAACATTAGGTAACTAACCGTTGTTGTTAGTGGACCAAACTTCACCATTTTTTTTGTTCAATGTGGCAGAGACCGTAGTTGATAACACCAATTATCACTTGTTGGTATCTTCATCTGTTCTAGAGATATTTGCACTCAAAGTCGAAAGTGGCCCTAAATTGAACAAAATTTCGAATGTTTTGTCCACTAAAATTTTTTGAGAGAGGACACCCAAATTTTTGAACCTGCGTTACAAAATAAGACACACTTCCAACTCTGGTGCAAAATTTTGCAGCAATCAGCCAACAAAACTTGGTGAAACATTGTTCAAGACTAGTGAATGCACGAATGCATGCACAAACACTCCGGAAATATAATGCCTCCCCTCCAGTCACTACATTGGCTGAAGCATAAAAACAGTTTTTTTCACAGATTAATTGATCACTAAAATAATTTAACTGATGATTAATTGCAAGCACATCAGTATTACAATTTTAAGATTGGACTGAGCCTCAGAAGTGGTTCTAAGGCTGTTTAGCTCCTTTTAAAAGCTTCATATAAAACAAATTAAAATGCAAAATCTCAAAAATTTGCAGAAGTACTTAGGAAGTTAAGAACTGTTCTTAGAAAATCTCAGGTGGCCTAATTTTAAAAAAGCAAAGAAAATTCTTAGGCAAGTTTGCAAGCATGTGGGCTCAAGGATGGAATCAGAATCGACTCCCAGGAGAATGTCCACCAGCTGCTAAGACCCAGGCAGCAGAAACTGACAGTTAAATTTCACCAGATGTGGCATCTTCATGGTCAAGTAGACGTCTTTGACGTCGAGAACGTCTTCGACGTCGAGACTCACGACTCGACGGGTACGGCTACACGTGCTTTTCTGGTCTTGAGCAGCAGCATCAGCAAAGGTAGACACAGCCTCTGTAGGCATTGATACAGCAGCCAATAGAAGCTCAGCAGCTGGTGGGTCAGTAACAGCAAAAGAAACTGAAAGATGGACTTCACTAGATGTGGTATCTTTGTGGTCAAGTAAACGTTTCTGACGTCGAGACTCACGACGTCAACGGGTACGGCTATGTGCCCTTTTCTGGTCTTGAGCAGCAGCATCAGCAGAGATAGACACAGCCTCTGTAGGCATTCTTACAGCAGCCAATGGAAGCTCAGCAGCTGGTGGGTCAGTAACAGCAAAAGAAACTGAAAGATGGACTTCACTAGATGTGGTATCTTCGTGGTCAAGTAAACGTTTCTGATGTCGAGACTCACGACATCAACGGGTACGGCTATGTGCCCTTTTCTGGTCTTGAGCAGCAGCATCAGCAGAGATAGACACAGCCTCTGTAGGCATTCTTACAGCAGCCAATGGAAGCTCAGCAGATGGTGGGTCAGCAGGAGCAGTAGAAACTGAAAGACTGACTTCATCGGACATGGTATCTTGGCAGTGACGTGCACGCTGCCGTCGCTGACGTCGACGAACAGTCGACCATTTTGGACCTTGAGCAGCAGCATCAGCAGAGGTAGGGACAGCCTCTGTAGGCATTGTTACAGCAGCCAATGGAAGCTCAGCAGCTGGTGGGTCAGCAGGAGCAGCAGCAACAGTTAAGGGAACCTTCTGCTGATTGCTAACACTCTTGGGACGCAATATGACACCAATTCGGTGATGTCTCTGACACTGACCTAGCCACTGCTTCAGTTCATCCCCAGTTAGGGTTACAAAGTGTCTAACATGTGTCCATCGGGCTGGTGGACTAGCTGCAAATCAGCATTGTGCTTCAGTCCTTGATGGACACGGAAAGCATATCTTGAAGTCTTAATCACGCCACAAGCTGCACAAACGAACCTTTCAGCTGTTGATTTATTCATAGCCTAACAGACAGCACAAAACAACATATCAGACACAACTGCAGCGCTAAAAATTTTAGCCTTTAATATAAACATACCTAAAATATTTCCATGAACGGAAAAAATTTCTCTTATGTCACTTTCAGTGGGCAAGCAATCAGCTGACGCCTTTCCATAACGAATGAAGATTCTGCTTGAAGTGGCTGGCTCCTCTGTCATTGCGCAATTTCTCAGACAACCAGAAAAAGTGACGAGTTCTCACTCTAAACACAGTACTCAACAACGCAATAACACATCAGGATCAAAACAACGTATACAGTAACGTGATGTATAATGTTTAGTTAGTCGCTTTTTGCAAAGTAAACAACAACGTCAACAAACATCGCTGCGGAGCTACAAAATTTGACAGGCCTACAGAACCGAAAACTAGGCGCAAGTGTCCAAAAATAGCATCAGCCAGACGCGATAACGTTTTGTTTGCTACACTTTTCTTGTTTTTTTATTTGTACGTTTTAAAGGCTGATTTGTGTAACATTTTTGGGTCAGTAGTGACGCTTACTAAAACAAAATTACCATTTGTATTTATTACTTTGCGGCTTAATAGTTTCATTATATTTGTATTTCAAAGCAGAATTTTAATCAGAAACCGATAAATGGGCGTGGCTGCTTATTGTTATGTTGTTGTTGTAGAATGTAGACTGTTTTTTTCGTAAAGCGCTGATTTATCTGCAGGTAGGTTTGACTTTTGATATGCCAGTTTTCTTACCAAGTTTCTGCCACGCCGCGCACATTGGGCAGTGTCTTGTTGCCAGGATGATGATGGTCATATGCCAAGAATTATGGAACTTTCGTTAATCTTGTAAAACGCGAAACGGCTATCTTCTGTCCGTAAGGACGGAAAACTGTGTCCGACCAGGCGCTATTTTCCGTCCATACGGACGGAACAACGGCCGGCGAAAGCGCTGCGTGTCTAGGCGCTATTTTCCGTCCGCGAAGACGTAGGCTTGATAAACTAAGCCACTGTGTGTATCTCTATTTATAACAGAAACGCTTTACTATAGTCTTTACGGACGGAAATATATTCAGCCTAAACTGCTGCTTATTGATTTTGTGATCGTGACTAGGAAGTAAACTAAGGTTCTTGTTTTTACTCCTTTATCTTTGATAAGGCAGTTATATGTTTACACCTACTATTAGCTATACAGCAAAAACTAAGTTAGTTTGAGTAAGGCACAACTATAGCAAACAACTTTTTCTGCAGCTACCACTGCAGTGTCACTCAATTATTTTTTGCACAAGAAGAAACACACAATAACACTTTGCAATGACACAGTCAGCGCCAACTACAGAAGTGACAAAATGGAAAATAGCGCCTAGACACGCAGTTTTTTGTCCATACCGATTGAAGATAGCACTTCCGCCGACCATTCTTCCGGCCATATGGATGGAAAATAGCACCTGGTCGCACACAGTCTTACGGACAGAAGATAGCGATTTCGCGACATATTCTTCTGTCCATATGGACAGAAGATAAGACCGAGCTATGCCAATGTCTGACTGATTTCATTTCATGTGGACTCGTTTTAAGGCTGAATTTGAAAATACCAATTCGATTGAACCAGATTATCCTGCAACCTATATATGCGTTTGTTTATTGTATCTGGATTGACCGGATTAATTTTATCGGCATTCGAAAACACTCGATTGGGTTAAGCCGGATTGTCCAAATGAATCTGGCTGCAGACACCGATTGTTGCGATTGAAAGAGGACATGCCCACCTAAAAATGGTGGCACTTAGATAGCAAGTGTTTTGTGTATTGTATTTTTTTTTATAAATTATTAAAGTTCGTACTGTACCACAACAAAGCTCACAATCGTAAGCTGCTACAACACATGCTGACAATGTCAAAGGTAAAATGACAACATTTGAAATAGATGCAGATATAGCAGAGCCTACCCGATACAGTTTTAATTTAATAACTTCAACAAAACTTAAAAATCAGCATTTTTCTGCTGTGAAAATACTTAATTACTGCATTGTGTACGACATTCTTTGCTGCAATGCCCAGCCTTTGCATGGAAATTCACAGTGTTAATGGAAAAAAGTACATAACACTAAAGTGCTAGATACTTTTTTCCATTTGTGCTTGCATTGCATTGCAGTATGGTATGGTATGGTACGTTGCATTACGTTGCGTTTTGTTGTTGTACATAATGCTGGAAGTTAGGTTTAAAATAGTATCTTGATTTTGGATATTTTAGTTTGACTTTATTTACATTTTTCTTTGCAATGTCTGAAAGTTATTTTTACTGTGTACAAATTTTGGACTTAACACGCACTGGGAATTTTGATAGGGATGTTAATTTTTGAGAATTTTTTTTTTTGCTACAAGAATTTTATTTCTCGGGACCACACATGCCGCAGAGACAATGCCCGCTGCTGTAGTGCTGCTGTGTTATAATGGCCATGGCACATTGTAAGTTTGCCCACATGCATGCATGCACTTAAGGGGGGTTTTCATTAGAGCTGTCAAATTAATGCATTAATTAATGCGTTAATGCATTAATAAATTACCGCACTCTAAAAATATTAATGTACGTTAAAAAAATTAATGCACATACATAAATTTATTTCAGTTTACTAAATTCTGTGAAGCAAAAGTTCCAAAATATTTTTGTTAAACTGTGGTTATTTGACAATCGAATGAATCCAAGTAACTAAACTGTTTCTAACTTTCTATATTTTGCAGGTGGGGCCCCCAATCATTGCAGGGACTGGGGTAACTTGCCCCCTACTCTCCCTGTTGATGGGCCTGGGTGCGTTAATAACGCATTAATAAATGCATTAAAATAATTAATGCAGTGCGTTAATGCATTAAAAAAATTAACGCTTTGACAGCCCTAGTTTTCATCTAACGTAACACATGCAAGAAAGTACATAACAAACACAGTGAACACACGAAACGTACACAGATGATGTAGTTGACCCCAGGCCCGTCAAGAGTCACAAAGGGCCTGGGGAAACATTCTCGTGGGGCCCCCAAACATTTTCACGTGGCCCCTCTGGGAAGAAAAATTTTTGAATTTTTCTTTTCAAAATGGTACATTCTGGCGTACTTAATATTTCTGGTCGACGCTGGGCCCCCCAAACGTCGCGGGGCCCGGAGTAGCTAACCCCTCTACCCCACCCTCTTGACGGTCCTGGTTGACCCAACAACTTTCCTGACAATTATTTGTGAACTTTTGCAGGGGCCTGCACTGCGCGGTCATCCGCTTTTGCAGTTAAATGTTGCGAAACAAAACAAATTCTGATCATCTGTCAGTTACATACATTGAGTTGTGTGCGTTGCATTGGGTGCCAACTCAGGTCTAAGCTTGCATGCGATGGAGTAAGGCAGTAAGGCGTACGCTACACGGGAGTACATGTGATGGTGGGGGGTTGCCTGCAGCAGGGAATGATAAACCAGTGAGGGCAGCCAACCGGTGTCAAGATAATCAAATGTCAGTTTACTTAACAGCAGCAGATTCTTTCCCATGGTGGACGGTGTCTTGCAGAGTTGTGCAGTGGCTTTGCTGGTGGGGACAGCCCACAGTGCCCACTTCCTATCACCCAAGTTAATTACCGTCAACCACAACTCACTGCTAAAGAAAAGGCTCTTTATTGTGTTCTAAACAGATTTTCGGAATTCTTGATGGGCGAGAAATATAATTCTTGAGATCATGAAAACTTAGAGTCTCGAACGAGTCGAGTTTTATGAACATCCCTAGATTCTGGGAAGGACAGGGAGTGGAAATGGCAGTGAAACACAGGAAGAGATGCTTAGGAGTTAGGAAGGAAAAGTTAGGGAGGAGAGGAGACGACATGTAAAGGAAGGATAGGAGAAAATTGGTTTCAGACATTTTTCCAACCTGGTCGTGTGGTCACCGTCAAAGTAATCTAGTGTGATTGTGAAGTAATTTTTGTAGAAATTCCAGTCTACATAACTTAAGGTGAGTAAGTGCAGCTTGTCGTAATGTGCATGCCTGAGGTAGCAGTGAATGTGGTCTGCCTTTTGTCTTCGAATCTTGCTTTCTGCTTAGTTTTTTTAATGTTTAGTTTGGTTCTTGTGTTGTGACTGAATGAAGTTACATTGTGACTGAATAGCTTGGGTGTATGATGTGTGATTGTTGGTGATGCAGTGTATGGTCAGTTCATGACAATGTTTGCTGGATATGAGAATTTTTCAACATACTTTGTCGATGCTGATGACATCACAGCCTCGGATGCGGAAGGTGAATTCGCAGGTTTTCCCAGTGAACTGAAGCCATGTTTTTCAGCAGCTGATCCGTGGTTTGCTGAAAGTGCTTGCAATGCAGACTTTGTAGTTGTTGCAGAGTTTTCTGAACTTGAAGGACCAGTGCCTCGTGTAAGTACCATAAATGTGCATAGATTTTGTTTACTCAAATATTTGAACACAAGTAACAAGAATGTGTTTACGCTGAATAAGCAGGAGAGCAATCTAGTCTAGCTGGTATTTATCAGTATTTTTAATAATAAAATTTTGTTTTGTTTTAGTTCAGAATAACTTTAGTTTACCGACTGTGTATGCTGACAGTCATTTTTGGTTAGAATATTAAGTGTAAGATGTACAAAGAAAAATTGGAGAAATTTCTCAGCTGGGGTACATATTTTAACAGCCAAAAAATTAAGAAAGTGATGGTTGTTTTAATGAACTCATGTTTGTGCTAGAGTAATATTTAATTAGCGGTATTATTTAACTTTTTTGTTAGGCAGAAATTTATAATTATTTAAGAGTGGCATGCTCCAGAGAAAAGTAGCCATTAATTTTTGTTGGATTCATTAAGATGTTTCACATGATTACTGCTTGTTTGTGTGAATAGCTCATTATTCCAGATAACGGCAAATCTATTGACTTTTCGTTGGACGCTTTTATAGTTCGACTGATGTCGGTGGATCATCAACATGTGCAAGGGTAATAAGTCAAGCCATTGCATAGTGCATATATTCTTGACTTTTTGGTTGCATATTTTATGCTGATATTAAACAACGTTTCCAGAGCCAGTGTGATGCTTATAAAAGCATGACTGTTTGTAGCTAAATGGCACAAATGCGACAGTTGTTATTGTGCTTTTTAAAGTTAGGTTATAACTGCCATTGAATTGGTGATTTCTATTTGTGTGCAAGCACGTGTATCATGCTTTGTGAATGTTTTATGTAGGACACAATTCAGCATGTCTCAAGACGCAAATGTAATACTGACGCAGTCAGAACTTGGTCTTTATGCTTATGTATGTGCTACTACTATATTGTTTATACCAGTTTTTGAATTAGTAATTAATATATTGGGTAATATTCAGCGATGTGTCCTTGAGGACTTGTCCTCGTCCTTGCAGCGCCTTGAGGCCTTGAGATAAAGTCCCCAGCCATAATACCGAGGACTTTAATAAATTCTATTTATCAATCATTACTAATTTATTACCGACAGTTTGAACACAAAACTGAAAAAGTGTTATACATTAACTATTGTCATACTGAAACTTGTGATATTGGTGATTGGAGCCAACTCAGTTGTGTCAAATTGGTCTGGTTCATAGTGGCATCCCACAGGGTTCAATATTTGGGCCTATTTTGTGCATCATTTAAGGACACCACCATTTTCGACAATTGTCAAAACCAACACAACGTCATTATCAACATTACCACTGAACAAAATATACAACTTTAAAGTTGTACATAAATACATATTGAAAAGTTTGTCATGAAAGTTAAAACCTACTCAGTCTGGAATTGCAAGAGTCACAAGATGTCAGTTTTTTGTTTGTCTAATATTTTTTAGCATTTTTGGTCTATTCCATTAGTATGATGCTACTAATGATGTTCAAAATGTTCAAAATCCTATTAAAGTCACCCTAGTTGACTATGATGTGTCGCTGTAATAATGGCATTTCGGTTTTCAGTTGTCACAGTCAGATGACTTGAGTGTAGTGTAAGTTTTTTTGTGATTTTACATTCATGAATCACACATATTATGAGCAGTACAGCTGCTGAATGATATTGGATGTATTAGTCATGGATTGCTTGTTTACCAGGTTCATCATTTTACACTGTATGATTCCACTGCACGTGGTTTTGTTCGGCCATTCTGCTTAGCATATGTTACTCCTGACTACAGGTAACATTGAATGTTTTCATTTGTTTTTGTCTTTATTAGTTTATTTATTTTGTTGTTTCTATTAATGCTTGATTAACTGCCATTGACTCATTGTTGTATCTGCTGATTTGTAGCCTTTCAACTATTCTCAGTTGCATTAAGTAGCCTATTTTCTTTCTTAGTGTAAGTGCATGCCGGTAATATGTAGTACAAAAAGTTTTAATTACTATGAAGCTTTCATATTTGCAGCGATAGTTTGAAGCATTCATCACATTGTTGACCGTGTGTCATGATGTGTGTGTAGCAAACTCATGAATTTCTACGAGGAATTGAATGCTAAATTCTCAACAGCAACGCAACATTTTAAAGCTGGCAATCATGTGTTGTTCTTTCGTGATATGACACACTGGCTTTCAGATCTGCTCTTCACTAAGGGTAAATACACTGTGTCTCAAAAAAACAGTCAAAATTGTTTTTGGCATAACTCTGTCAAATTTCTACCAACTTTGATAATTTTTGGCACAAAATGGCCAAGACGATATTATTATGTACTGTGCACCGTGTGAAACGCAGATGCTCCAAATTGTTACATTATGCGGCAATCATTTGTATGATGGCTTACCTTTGCATCATCAATTCGACAGATGGTGCAACGCGGTTTAATAATTTTGAGGTATTAAATATTTTGTGCTGAAAACAGCAGATAACAAAATAGCTGGCTGATGAGCTTAAAACACGTCCAATCGATGAGTGAATGCATTTGATCAGTCGATCATTGATTTTGCTATCAGCCATTGGTGTTGCATCTAAGCCATTGTGTCTTTGTATGCAGAGCACATTTTGGCATAAATTCTAATTTGCAAGTGAGTTGTTATACAAATTTGTAATTCTGTTACATAATTTACATTCTAGTGTATTTTGTGCCTAATTAACTCGTTACACCGTTTACTTCAGACAACAACTCAGCATTATGCAACAACTTGGAGCATTTATGTTTCACATAGTAGTGCATTGACATAAGTTAGGTGAGGTGGAAAATGAGTACACCTTACATAATTTCGTCATCTTAGCCATCAATGTGCCAAAAATTATTAAAGTTAGTAAAAATTTGAAAAAGTTATGACAAAAACAATTTTGACTGTGTTTTTCTGAGACACGGTGTAGTTATCATCACCAAAAAAACTATACATTTATTCATCAAATAGTGATTTTTGTTAATTTATTTGTCCTGTTTCCTAGTGATCCTTATCTGTGACATTTACAAGAGACCACTTTGCAAAGAATTTCTTACAGTTTACAGTGCATAGTAATTTACTGTAAAATGCATCAAATATGTGCATTATTAAATGTGTCGTTTAATACATTTTCAGCAGTAACGTTGTAGAGAGACTAGTGGAGGACAAGGGCAAGGTATTGTCAGCTGAGCTTGATTCTCCAGTCACAGGTTTACCAATGGTGTCAGAGAAGAGTTTATCACTGGCTGAAGTGGAACAGGCAATTGCTCATGTTCGCCGCATTCTGGAAATAGTCAGTGAACAAGTGAGTATATTTTGAACTCTTACAGACTTTGTGCTTTTGTGGCTACACAGTTTTACACTGTTCATTACGTGACTGGCAGAGCATCTAGCATCTGTCTTGTGAACTAAATTCTTGCAACAATCTTGGAGTAACCCCGTTGAGTGTTTCACATGCTTAATTGATGCTGATGATTTTTTCAAGTGTTAGTTTTTTGAGATTAGACTGAGTGAATGAGTGACTGATTATTAGGGCCCTCAGTTTTTTTGCGGGCCACAGAATTTCAAGCCGAGCTGCGGAATTTTTCCTTTGTTGTAGAATTTTGATATTTCCGTAGAATTTTGCAGAATTTTGCAGAAGTTGAAAACTCACCGGTGATAAGTGTGATTTTTGACTTGATGACATATTTTTGTCACAAAAAAAATTAAAAATGAACTGCTAAAAGCTGTGGGACCTTAATAATAGCTATTGCAATATGGCACAGTTGTAAATAAATGCAATGCAACTTGACAGATTCCACTTTTAAAACGAAGAAAATATGGGTAATTTTTTTCTGCATTGTTAGCATAACTCAGCACGATGCCATTATGCCAGCCGGCTCTTCAGAAACTAAAGTTTTTGAACAGGATAAAGCTCACTTTACTTACAAATGAAAGGCTGCAGTGAGCCACGGAATGTGGACGATTTTGCCATGGTAAGCCATGGAATTTTGCAAACTGGCCTGCGGAATTTGGCAAAATTTTCTGCAGAAAGCTGTGGGCCCTACTGATTATGCAGTAGTGCATACGTTTTTCTTACCGGTACAATATTGTAGATCTGAAGTTGTAAGTTTGTTGGCAGTAGATGTGTGCGAATCATTGAATTAAGTGAGCAGGAGCAGAGTTTAACATCGTCGGATGTAATTTACAAAAGTTTGTGATTTCAACTTAAGAAAAATGTGATTCGCAAAACAGTGAAAAAACATAGGAAAATGTTGCAAAAAACTTGCTAACTTAGGAAGGTCGTAGAATAATGTCAGGAAAAATTTTAGAATGTTTGTAAATTAGGTTTGTACCATAATTAGACTAGAAGGCACTTATGAGAATGCATATCTCTGCCAAGTCAAGTGATTTAAACACAAGGAAAAGGGAGGCAGAAGGAAGAGCTGTTTTGCTACAGGGCAGGGAGAGAAATGTAATAGCCGGAGTTGCTGCTTGTGCTGTTGGTGCAATGATGTCATTGCTATTATTAGTCATTGTGTACACAGACACACACATGGAATGATGGACAGAACGACCAATGTCCTGATCTCCTCCAATGTTCATTACATTCAGTTGGCAGAGATAAAGATAGAGATTGCTCATACGCAGTTGACGCAGGGACTAGAAGAGTGTTTACTGTCAAAACTGTTGTCTGTGTACTGCTGGCATTTATATGTCTGTGCAGATTGAGAAGCATGATGATGCTAACATGAGTTCAAATACAACATGTCATCATATGACCCACGATGAGACTGTGACTCAGTCAACTTCCACTCCTCTTGATGCTAACAACTTTAAGTTTGCCTTACACTTACAACATGACGATCACCAGGCACACAGCGGTGGGTTCATACATATGGTGGCTGGTTAGCAGCTTTGGTCGGAGTAAAGGGAATATGGGGGCACTGCATCTTCCCACTTCTTATTTTCAGTCCGTGTAGTTTCCCATTTGTGGTCAAGCAACTTTCAGGAAAATTAGTAAACATTGGTGCTACCAGATGTCAGATTCTAAGGCTAAGATGTTCCAAGTTTGATTCTGGGGGAGCTTACCATGCACCCAAGACCCTTAAGGGGCCTACCTTTAAGGGAAGGGCGGGAAAGGGAAGGAGGAAGGCATGGGAAAGAGGAGGGGAAGGAAGGCTTAAGGGAAAGGGAAGTTCAGTTCCCCTAGTTGAAATGAGGTTTGCAATAATGAAATTGCTTCAAAGGTAATGATAAAGAGATAATAATCAGTTGGTGAGCAGATTTTATTAAAACAGTAAGCAAAAACTGAACATTGTCCAGGAAAGTTTTATATTAATAACACCCAGTGATCAGTTGCAATTATTTTTTTCTTGAAGTTATTACTGGTAATCAAGTATGATTAAAATATTTTAATATGTGGCTTGTGGAGAAAGTTAATCTGTAACGTATTTTGGATTATTTAGTGTGAGTCTTTGTTTGCAGTTGCTGAAGACTCCGATCTCAGCCTGCAAGATCACAAGTCATACAAGGTTCTTATTTACATCACAAATAAACTGTTATTGTGCTGTTGACACCCTTACCTTATTTTACCTTACCTACGGGGTGGGCCAGCACTGAGACCGTATCATTTCGGCCCAATGCGCATCCCCGAATGTAACCATAAGGTTACAGGTAACAGTTATAAAGCCATGGACGGCTGTGAAGCCGTAAATAAACGGCTGTGAAGCCTAAACCGTCGTGAAAGCCGGAGATTAACTGGCACAAAAGCACTGGTAACGTGTAGCAAATTTGCTCTCACAGGTTTGGTCAGCTCTTAGTTGGCTCCTACCCTCCAGATTTTGGAAATTTTTTGGGTCATTGATGCACAAAGCCTCACCACCGCGACAAGGTAGCTGACCACAGTGGGGTGCTGTTGACACTTCTTGGTAAAATTATTTAAATTTCTAAAGAATTTGTTTTTTAAATTTCTAAAGAATTTGTTCAGGAATTTAAGTTGTCTTTTTCGGGAATTTTGCATTACTTTTTGATTATGAAGAGTTCTTGTCATTTTGGAATAGAACTTCGGTGTACATTTTTTCTAATGCCAGTTATATTAGCCATGTGAATGTATGTGTATTAGCCGAGGCTGGTGAAGTCATTGAAACAGAAAGTTCCGAAGGAACTTCGTACATTGGAAGAATTGTGTCGGCATGGAACCAGCTCAGGATTGCATGTGCTCGAGACTTTTCACAAGGTGCAGCTTTTTTACGGGTTGAAACACTTTGCAGATGTGCAGTCATATATAAACATCAAATGTGTTCCAATAACACAGTTGAAAGTGGTCACTGTAGGCTTTGTTTACCAGTTTATTACAGAGCAGAGTGTGGCACTCCAAACTTGCAGATTACTTGTATTGCATTTTGGGGATTCGCATAATTGCACTAGTACTACAATACAAGAAATGAAATTCATTGTATTTTATTGCACATAAAGAGTGTTACGGTATGTCAGTTTTTCAGTTAAGCATGTGTGTTAATTCTTAGCCATTTACTTATTTATTGTAATGTATGCTCACATCATGTGCTTTGTTGTTAAACTTTTATTCTACTGTTTCATGGATTTTTAGTCTCAGTCTTGAGGATCATGAGTCTTACAATATTCATAGTTAAAAGGGAGCAAATATATCATTAAGAACGTACAAGACTTATTTGTCTGTTTTTAAACATACTGGTATATGCTTTTAGAAGCTTTGAAGCTAAGTGATGTGCATTTCTTTTGTCCTAAAGTTTGTCTGACATTATTGCAGTATTTCAGTCGAGACAGCGTCACATTACTAATAGAAAGAGAAGATCTTCACAGTCTCGGTTGGTTTTTCGTGTTATTTTCTGTAGTACTTGATACACTCTGTTCTGAGTTTGATTTGGCAATATTGTTTTTGTCAGTTTAGTGACAATGATGACGTTTGTGTAGTTTTGAGGTTATCCCAGTAGCGTGCATTGCAAGTCTGTCTGTTCTCTCCTCGATCTCTGTACCATAAGAGTGAAAAAGTGCAGAAAAGGCAAAATTAGGGGGGGGTTGTTCGATAAATAAGTCACAAAATGGCACCATTCCATTAATTCTTGAAATAGGGAAAATTCAAAATATACATTTTGTAGGGAATTTAATTCTGAACATATGCTGAAATTCTTTTAATGATGACATCGTTATTGTAACGTCATCTGTTAATAGAACACAGTCTTCTTGTGTATTATTTTCTTTACCAGCAATCTATCATCACTCACAAATGACAAACAACATAGGAGCAAGGAAAAACAAGTTAATGTCACATCGTTAAATGTTAAACATTACTGTTTCTTTTTTCAACATATCGTTTGATTTTGTTCAAACAGTGTGTCCCATCTGTCACCAAGCTTTTGAATTCTTGATACAAAAAACAATGTTGGCTGCTGTCCAAACCACTGAAGAACGACTGATTGCATCTTGGTACCTGATGCGAATTTCTGCCCATCGAGCATTTTCTTTCATCAAGTGTGTACTGTAGTTGGCTTCATAAATCACATATTTTCACATACTGGATGTATCTCAGACTGAACTGGATTTGCATGAATTTTTTTGCCCACAAAAAAGAATAACGGCACGCCGTTCATTACGGGAGGATTTCAGTGGCAACGCTGCTGTATTTAATGTTTATATATGACGTCACAGTGACGTCATCGTAATAAAACTGTCACAGTTAAATTTCCTACAAAACGTATATTTTGGATTTTTCCTATTTCAAGAATTAATGAAATGGCGCCTTTTTGTAACTTATTTATCGAACGTCCCTCGTATATCAACATTTTAGTCATGAGTAACTGGCATGTCCCTTCTCGGCTCAAAATGTCAAGGTTAAGGTTAAGTTTAGGGTTGTGCATTTCTGGTGGACAGCTGTAGAATATATTATTCGCTCCATATTTTTAAAAATAGTTTTTTGGACGTTATTGTTGCTATATGATTGCGTTATTGACTGCGTAGAGCCAAGTTGTGGTCTGCTGACAATAGGAAGGTTGTTTCATGTTAATTTCCTTGCTGGACTTCAATTGTGAGTTTATTAGTCCGCCCGAAAACGATAGTTTTCGGAAGGACTTGTGTTTTAGCCCAGATGTTTTTTATTTTTTTTTCCGAGCGCGAGATCTCCGAGATGTGTGGGCCAACCAGCTTGAAATTTTGCACAATGGTCAGTACTAGGCCCAATTTTATAATGCCGGTCCAAAATTTTGGGGGGCGCACCCCAAAAAAATTTCAGGGGCCAAAAACATGCAAAATTTGGCCCGATTTCGGACGACTTCGAAGTTCGGCGGCGAATATCTCCGAAACGGATGAAGATATTCAAAATCGGATTTTTATTCCGTCTACCGCGATTCCTCCTGCGTTAGGCGAAACAAGTCCGGTGAAGTTTGGTCCAGTGACCTTGGAGATCTCGATGTTGAATCGTACCCACCCAAAG
>Ga0209367_1004014_pt1 | contig 20182 bp, 10 predicted proteins | sample WorMetLIZISLAND2_FD_187412 | JGI IMG/M metagenome (GOLD analysis project Ga0209367, IMG submission 187412) | Marine gutless worms symbiont microbial communities from Max Planck institute for Marine Microbiology, Germany - Olavius geniculatus... ...
AGCGACACATTTGAGGTGTGGTGGGATCTGTAGTGACAGTTTCATTACAAATTGTCTCCTGATTTTGACAGCGAAAGAATTTTGAAAATCGGTTAATATTTGGTGAAGTTGTGAGGTATACAAAAAACTGTGCCATTTTTTGGCCCACCCTGTAGATACGGACGACGCGATGGACGATGACAAGGACAGTCGAATGGTGAGATGGTTTGCGTTGGTCAAACGTCGAAATGAGCTCATTCGGGAAGAATCGTATCTCATGTACAGGTAATTCGTGCGTGCCTTCGTCATGTTTTGCATTTTTGCTTTTACAAATGGCCTACAGCTCTGACTTTGATGTGCATATTTAGGATTTAGGCGTCATAATCACAGTGCAGCAGACTTCGTTGCATATGACGGGATAGTGAGATATCCAGTCGTTGTAGTATCATGTCTTAAGTATGTAGCTTACACACACACAGGCTTAGATGAACATGAAATTTTGACAAGGTGGTGTGGTAACAAATTGAAGCATTTTTCATGACCTACTTTTGCAGTTCATTCGTGAATGTCGATTCACGTTTCGAGAGTTACTGCCGGAATAATTGACATTTTGGCTCACAGTTTCTGCGAATTAGCCTAATAGCCGTTGCAGCAGCTCTTATGTCGTGCTGGATATTTGCCAGCTAAACAGTTTGTCAATAAAACGGTGTTTTGGATCTAAGACTTATTTTATAACGCTGGCAACTCGTTACTTCTGAGTCTGATTGCACTGCCGCGTGTTGGAGCAATTAGCGGTGTGGATTATGGTCTAATGGACTCGACGGGATGACTGCAGCTGGCCTATTTGTTAGCATGCAGAGTGCGGCCGTATGATTTTTGCAGACGACGCGAACAAGAGCTGGAAGAACTTCACGAAGAACTCGAATATCAGCTCAGACCTCTGCTCGAGAAACCAGGCAAGCTGCTCACGTCTTTCTGTTCGATACGTTTTACTGCCAGTGGCATAGTGGCAGGAGGGCAGGGGAAGGACCAATTCCCCTCGCCTCTAAATTTTCGGCTGACGGAAAAACTTTTTCTCTGAAAACTTGGGACTGAATTAAAACCGCCATTTTGAGGAAATATAAGGGCAAACTTGAAATTCTGAGCACCCATAATCTCATCTGTGGGAAAATTGCAACTTTTTGCCCCGAGTACTTTTTAAACCCGCGACGCGACGCCGCTGCTCACTGCGTCTAAGGTTTTGCTGTCGTGAATTTTCTCCTTCCTCTTGTTGACGTTAAGCGGGTCCCCGGCTGTTAGCTTATCGTTTATTATCATTATATAAGCCTACTAATTTCAGTTACTTAAATTGTCATGTCGATTTTATGTTATATACAGGGTACGTCAGTTTTAATGCTTTTTATTATGCGGCCGTCCTAATGTGCCACATTTCGGGTCTTACTCGTCCGTCTGTCTGCCCGTTTGCGTCTGTCCGTCCGTTCTAGCTGCGCCCAGTACAGGTGCCTGACTTGAAAAGTTATAAACCAAAATTGACGTGAAAATTCCCCAGGTAAGGGTGATCGATGTGACAATTTTCGGTTCGAACGGTCAAATTTCAAAGTCACTTGACGTCAAAAACCTTCCGAAAACGACGCACGTCTTGCGTAGGACTAAAATGAGCCAGCCCAGGCACACCTTGTAGGCGCAGCGCTTAAAATAGACAGACTAAAAGTTGACTTGAAGTGTCCATCCAAAATAATTTGAAGGTAAGTACTGTACTGTCTAATAGCTAGGTGGACGACCGCATAAAATTTCGGCACTGGGCCCTGGGGCGACATATATTGTATTAGCCTAGTCTGTGAACACGTGAGATAAACTGGTCTGCACAACCTTAAGTAGCAGTTATTGCGTGCATTGTGCAGATGAGCAAAAGACGCGCAAAGAAAAGCAGGATGAAGAGAGTTTACTTCATGAGCTTTTAGAAGTTGTCAGTAAAAGAAACAACATCGTTGACAGTATTGAAGTCGACCGACTGAGGTTTGCATGGTTCGAAGTTTCAAAATAGTTTCGTAGCAGACCTAAATTTCGCCTACACAATCAAAATAACAGGAATGATTTTTGCCACACAGAATTTGCTATTTTTGTTGCTGCTAAGTTTTTAGTGTGCTTTCAACAAAAGTTGGACATTTTGATTAGGCGTAATGAATGTCATACTAACAAATGTGTACGAACAGTAGCAAATAGTAAAATACTGATTGTAACAAAAAGATGTCATGAATGATAAATTTCATTAACTGATTATTTCAGCTATAGCTCACTTATGGTTCATTAATATTGCATAAGGTAGTGCAGCAGTAACTCTGAAGTGAAAAATTTGATGATCGTTTTATTGCAAATATAGTCTATTCACAGCAGAGTGACCGTAGATTAATTTCAACAATTAGTTAGTATTTCATAAAATTATGATACAAACTTAGTGGCGCACTGTTTTGACTCATGTTGTTATTGTAAAATTGATTACTTAGCCAAAAAAACAGCAACAGTGTGACAGATTTCCTAAAAGTACACGCAAATGTGTGTTAGATATTTCTTATTACATTAAATAGTAAGATGTTCTTTGTATACTGCTTGTTTTTCTAGATACATCGAAGAGGATCAGAAAATTGAAGACATGATTATGGAATCTGGTAATGTGTGTCTTTAACGCTTTTCATTGTCCTTAATAATTTCATCTAAATATGGCACTACTTACTATATCACCACTGTTGCATCTTCATTTCGAATTTTGGTTTTATTTCCAGACTGATTTTGAGGGACATGAATGGCTTTCTTTGTCTCGTATACCATCGTGTAGCTTCCTCAAATACACACCCAGTACACTACTCGGTATGAAGAATATTGAACTCTGACCATCTCAAGCGGTTTCAGCTAGCCTGCACATGGTTCTCGTTGACATGTATCTTGTCTTCTAATCTGTGGTTGAAAATTCTGTCTAAATTTTGACATGCACATATCCACCACGGCTACCTAATGCAGGCAATCCTTGCTGTAAGTTAGTAAGCTGTCGCATTTCCATAAACACGGTAGTCATGCATATGACGCTGTGTCTTGATCAGAACTGTTACGCGGCCGTCCTAGTAGGCCACATTACAAGTCGTGCCTGTCTGTCTGTCCATCCGTCGGCCGTCGGCCGGTCAAGTACGGGCTTCTGGTTCGAAAACAAAAAAGCGTAGATTAACCAAAATTGCCGTGAACGTTTCACAAGGCAGAAGTAACTGGTGCACCATTTTCATATCACAAGGTCATATGTCAAGGTCACATAACGTAAAACCCTCCACAAAATGATGCATAATGCCACATGAATATTTACTTAAGCATATAGGTCTACAGACTGCACGCTAGCGTTGGTGTCAACACCGGCTGACGTCACATCAGGCGCAGTGCAGTGGGCGGGTATACTGGTGTGCAGTGGTCACTAGTCGGACGGCCGCATAGGTCACCTATCACAACAAGCACTAGTGACGAGCTTTTAAGTCGTATCAACATCGATGACTTTGAAAGACTCTAAACTTCCGAAATAAGGGTTTTTTTTATTGATTTCTGCGGTACAGCTGCAGCGCACACTCCAAAAATGAACTGCGATGAAATAGCTGGAGATAGACCGACAGTTTGTGAACAGAAACTGCTATAGGCATTTGCGCATCTTGTGAGCATTAGCTCAAATTTCTTGTCATTTTTGCAATCCGCGGCGTTACTCGTAACTGTTGTGTGTTTTAATTTGGCAGGGTTATCTAGTGGCAAAAGTAAGACTGGTAAGAAGGCGGCCAAAAAAGGTTGTAAGAAGAAAGCACGTGTATCAGCAAAGAAGAAACTGTTCCACTTTACATCTCGATCATCACTCTCACCGTCTTCTGCTGCCGACAGAGAGTCGGACTGAGCAACATTTAACTGTAAACAAACATATACACCGTGGTCCATAAAAACGTGGCACTTTACTTTTGTCCATATCTTTGCAAATTATTGACTGATTTTCAAAATTTTTTCACTGGCACACTCAGCAGAGAATTTGCAATAATATGATTATTAAGTATTCCACCACACCATGATACGTCTCTACTCAAGTAAAATATAAATGTCACAAAAACTAACGATAATACCAAACATTTAGGAAAATGAATAAAACACTTCAGACCAACCTTGTGGTAAATGATCCATTTGACACTAAACTGTGTTAGACCCATACAGATCATTCACTGCAATGTTGGTATGAAGTGTTTTTTTTGTTCAATCACCAAAAAGCTCGTTTGTTATTATCGTTATACATTTATATTTTATTCATATGTCACAGGGTAGTGTAGAGACACATTTACGGTGTGGTGGGATATATAATAATCACGTTACTGCAAACTGTTTGCAGTGTGCCAGTGAAAAAAAATTTAGAAAATCTGTCAATAATTAACAAAGATATGGGCAAAAAGTAAAGTACCACATTTTTTATGGACCACCCTGTACAAAGAGGTGACTTCAAGCAAACTTGTTCTTCATGATTGCTGCATGTGAGCAGAGGCGTCTATGACATATACTTTTTGAATCAATGCTTTAATGCAGAAAAAAGTTAAAAAGGGGAATGTTTTCAGTCGTTGAGAGGGAAGTTAGTATAATTTAGGATGTAAATTATCTTTCTCTGCAACTTGCTGCCATATGCGTTTTTCAGGCCCAGAAGCCCTGAAAATCAAAGAAGCTTACATAGTCCCAGACTAGCCAGATTTAGGGAAAAAACTCAGGAAAAACGGGAAAGGGACTGAATAAAAAAGGGAAAGGGGGAGACAAGAGGCAGGCAGAGACATGTGAAAACTTGTTCCATTCCAATGGTTTGAGGGGGAGACGCTCGTGTCACGGTGTCAGTGTGGACTGGAAAGTCGTGTTGTCTCATAAGGTTTGAGCCACCTTGTGGTGGACGGTTTGTAATGAAACGTCACCGTCCGTAAGTAACGCTGATTGACGGTGTATTTTATTGTTGCGATACAATCCCTGTGATATGATTTTAGCGCCGGTGTAAATAAGTTAACTTCTCAAGTAAATATTTGTTAAGTGACATTTTTCAAATGCTGAACTGAAATTATGAAGCAGGGATACAGAGACAGACAGAAAACTGGCATCCACAACATCTGACTGCACAGAGTTGAAAGCAGGGCTGGAAAATTCGTCCAAAATAACCTGGGATTTTTTAGGTTTTCGTTTGTTCATATTTTAACCGTGATTTCGTCTTGCTATAATTTATAGAAAACAATGTGATCATGTGAAAGACAGAGTGTGTAAGATGTTTTTCCTAAGTCGTAATTCTGAGTATAACGTTCGTTGTACACTAAACCAGAAAAACCCGAGAAACCTTTAAAAAAACCTATACAAACCTAAAACTTTTCCATAAAAAACCAGTTTTTCCAGCCCTGGTTGAAAGGTGCCTTTCTGTAACTGTGTGAACTGTGCCAAAGTGTTTATTTTATTCCACTAGATGCTTTTTTCAACTTTGTGTCTTCTTTCTGTGATTTGCAAACCAGAACCCTGCCTAAGCACATTTGTTACACTGCCCTACAGTCCTAAATACCCGTGATTTGCATAATTACATTGGTTTGCATTAAAACTGAATCAATAAACATGGCATTATATGTTGAACAAAAATTCTTTTGTCTGTGACTTATGCAAAATTTAGTAAGTTACTTAGTGTAATAAGTTTCGTTCTGCCAGTGGTTCATGTTGGACTGCACAAATGTTACATGAATATAGATGAAACAGTGTCAGAAACAGCGGTGATGCATTTTATTGCACGTAAAAAATACAAAGCACAAATATATACAAAACAGCAACAGTCGGCAGTGATTTCTACAAAAAAAATGTCATGTTGTAGCATTCGTATTACGTGGACATTTGAGCCTCGTGTGACCTGCAAAAACACAACAACAAAGACTATGAAAATTATTTAATATTATAACAAATAGCTATAGATTAAGGCCATTATTGGGTTACTCACCTGCAGATGTGTACAGTTCTCAACCATAAGTACCATTGTTATTCCTCAGCAGAACTCGAGTTGAGCAAAGGGCTAAAAAAATTTCCATGCTTCCAGTTGCAGCTAGTGCATAAGTAGGGATGGGGAAATGGGTGCAAAACATTTGTTTATATTTTTATTTTTATATCATGACATGTCATAACATTACAGTTTTTGGGCCACCGTGTATACTGCATGGTGCGATACACCACCTGTATGTATGTAGGCCTGGCACGTGCGAGGTCAGTCAGACTGACCGAGTTAGTTGGATAGTGTGTGTGCGTAGATAAGGCTGCTCGTGTTTTCTCTGTGAATGATATGTGATGTATATTATAATATATTTTCATGAAAATTGTTGCAAGCATTCCCACATTCTGGGATTCCCACATACACGAAAACTCATATAATAATGTCAACACACCAAGAACTAAAGTATGGATACTGCAGCATTACAGACTAGATGCAAACAGTTTTTTTCCAGTCAAATTTTAAAAACAAACTAAAAACTGCAAAAATATTTTTGAGAATCCAATACAAATTTTATGAAAGCGAAGTTTTTTAGGGATGGCTCACATCGGAAGCATAGAATTTTTGGGGCCTAATTTGACTGCCTGAGTGACTATTTAGCAACATTTAAACACAACAAATCTGCATGTTTGTTCCTTCATATGTTAAGGCACCAACCAGGATGTGAGGCACGTTAGACAGGTTTTTTAATATAAATATAAATTTTAAATGATTCCTTTTAACTTTAATTTACTTACTTACTTAAATAATGGAGAAGGAAAACTAAGGTGGCAGCAAAAGGACTGCTAAAAATGGTGTTGTCTGTATCCATAAAATGCATTGCTAGATGTCTACAACTCTACATGATAACATCAGAAATAACATGTAATACGGCTGTGGTAATACCACTAAATATGATCATAGATTTCATCAAACTTTCTAGCTTTACATGTAAACTGTAATACACTGAAATACAGTGCAGGACTTGCCTTCTTGAGCACATATGCTACATTTCCGTCTTGCACGTGGCATCTGCATTCCATTTGACACGTCACTTGACCTCGCTCGCTTCTTGCTTCCAGACACGGCCGGGGCAGGGAAAGCAGTACGATCTGACATGGACATCAACATCATTAACCAAAAGAATTTGCAGTGCGCTGCCAGTTAGAAAACAGTGGTGCATTACAATGCCAACATCACAAAAAAACAGAAGCTAGAGATTAAAAGCAGTCTTTTGAAAAGTGTGTTTTCAGTCTACACTTAAAAACCGTCCAAAGTTGGTTCTGTGCCAAGTTCGTGTGGCAAGAAGTTAACATGTTAACAAGCTTGTTTGCCAAACATACACGATGCCTCACAGAATATTGAGAGTGAGTGACGTGCTTCTTGAGAATGTAATTTTTGCACCCGACACCTGCGTGTGCCCCACTTTAACCCCAACAAGGCAGACCAGTACTGGATTTACCTAAACCAGAGGAATGGAAGGCTAAAAGCTGACTTATTCATGTCCAAGTTAACTTCTAGGTTACCTAACCTAGTTATCTTGGTCGTGAGGTTAACCTTTGTCGTGTTTATTCACAGAAAAACTAACCAGAGTTTGCAAACCCGCGAGTTAAACCTCATCCATATAACTATGCCATGAATCAAGCATTTTGATTGGCGGTAGTAGTAGTCATGTGACTGTTCATTTACGGCCCACTAGGCCTATAGGCTTATGAACTAAATGGCGTGTCAATGGGTAGTAGATGATATTTAAATAGCAATTAATTTACAGTGTATTTTGACAGGATACAATAAATGCAATACAACACATCGCATCAACTGTGAAAATTACAATTTCAATAAATAATCGCAATTATGATTATTACACAGAATTTTAACATTGTGAGCTTTACTGTGTATCGCTCCTATGTAAAAATCGACTGTTCCACATGATGCATGCCGCAAGGTCAAGGTCACTGGCGCAGACATTTTCATTCACAGCAACATGGTGAATTGCGCAAGTAGAAATAGTGCAATCATATTATGCTAATTTTGCTGACTATAATGATAAAATTCACCACACAAAACGTCACAGTTCTTTGTCCTCTGGTTCATCGATCTACGCCTGTGAAAGGTTTGCAGATGCTGTTATTTATACAGGTCAGCTTTGATCTTGCACTAATTGCAGGTTAACCTCGCAAAATCGGGAGGTTAATGTGCGAGTTATGTCTGAGATAACCGAGTGAGTTAACCTACTGATGTGTCATGAATCAACGCAACAAAAGTTAAGTTTTGGAATTACCGACTTTAACCTATAGGTTATCTTTAACATGGACATGAATAAATTGGCCCTAAGTTAACCTTGTAGTGGGTTAAGATGGTTTATCTGTCTGCAAACAGTAACCTATCAAAGTAGTAACTGGGCTGGCATACAGCAACTCGAATGATCAAGATTTGCAACCAAATTAATACTGGTATACATATTTCCGTATCAGTTTCGTGCTGCTGGATGAGTAACAGAGAGGCTGGCATAAATCCTATTTGCAGGTTAATTCAAAACTAGTCATGATTGACAATACTCTACAAACCACTTACCATTTTGTCCAGTAGGGTTGTCGTCAGCCCAGGCAAAGTAGTTACAGCCTTGGCCTTTAGGCTTTGCACACGCATAGAACTGACGACCTTTGTTGACGCCTTCCTTCGCAACTGTCAACCTGCTTGCATTCAAACATATTAGACATTTAAGACACGGATAAACACTGAAATTCACACTCAATTTGGAAATGATAAGACAAGAACAGTTTCTTGTAAATCGTCGCAATGTATCAACAACTTTTCAGTTCGATATTCTCGAGTCTTGAACAATTCTAAATTGTCACGGAGCTTCGGAAATGACCTCATTTTTTGTCTGTTCAATAATGATGACATAAATGTAACGCAAAGTTTTTCTCAAACCACAAAACCTACAAATGGCCGGTGGCACTGATGTTCATGAACTAGTCCTCAGTTGTAAGATCACAGATACAGGGTTAGTTCCTGCTCCACACATTCCACTGGTGTTTGTTGCATCTACCCACTGAGAAATGGCCAGGCTGAGTTGACCTGGGCAGCTGGTTACATGCCAACATTAACATTCAAATAAGTTGAAAAGAAAGTAAAACTGCAACTTGCTCACAGTTTAGCTGGTGCCCGGCAGTGGCATGTCTGCGAGTTTGCAGACGAGTTGTTATACAGCGCTGAAGTACCTGGCATCTGATTGCCGCTACACAAGTACACATACAGTACAATACAATAGATATACCATAAATCATTTCTCACATAATGATGACATTACGTTCTGTAGACTCCGCTTTCAGTTCAGCTACGCAAGACGCCGCAAAACCCTGCACCTGTGCAATCAACTTTCAGATTTATTTGGCATCAGGGACGTAAAATTAATCCTGCTAATTTTAGCACGTTATCATAAACAAAAAACTGCAATTATGCATGCGCCTCGGATTCGTTAGTGACATATAGCGCTACGTAAATGTGTTTTGATTAATTGATTCACCTTAACATTTCCGGTATTACAGATCAAATGTACAATATTAGCGTTTTCATCAGTTGTTGTAAGCTGCACATGCACATATCATGCAGATGCTCTTACTACTTGCTACAGTAAGAATCAACGCCAATACTAAGAACTGTAGGCTGGATTTCATACCGGCTAAAATTAGAGTTGTTTTGATACGAGTCACCAGTAGTTTGCCGAGACAAACTGTCTGCAACCTCATCCGCAGCATCAGCCCAGAGAAAGAAACCACAACGTGCGTCTGATGGCCTCGGACATGAATAGAACTGACGGCCTGTTCATCAATAGACGTGCAACATTATCTCCTATCATTCAACCATGAAACTGAAACTATAAATGTAAAAAAACATAAGTCCTTCCAAAGCCTTATGGCCCATTGGGCGGCGCTGATCTCCGTTTCCTTAGCCCTCAGCCAGACACCAGTTTCTACACTGTGAGACCATGGATACAGGGCTAATGCATCGCATGGTTTGCCTGTTTACGTCCCAGCTTTCGCTGGTACTCATTGCGCCTACCCACGGAAGGATGGCCAGGCTGAGTTGACCTGGGTGGCTGGTTACATACCGAGATGGTCACCCATCCAAGTACTAACCGGGCCTGGTGTTGATTAACTTCGCTGATGCAATCAACGATGCTACCAACTGAGCCAGACCAACGCCAGAGAGAGCAGTTATAACTAAGGTTTCTCGATGGCTTTGAGTAATGTACCACAAATAACAGTCATGCACTTGTATCTGCTGCCAATAACATCTTTTTTCTACTCAATGAACTGTAGAAAAGTACACTGTTAATTACAGCTGTAGACATTGCAATTAGCGTAACTACCAGTATTTAGGACACCAAAAAACCTAAAAAATCAAAACACTTATCAGAACTTTTTTGAATCAATTGATTCAATCAGTACAACAGCAGTGTACAAAAAATAAAGGATTAAAAACTTACAACACTCTCTCCAAGTGATAATGGTTTGAGGGCACTGTAGCCTCTGGTCCCTTGTCCATATTATTTCTAATTTTGCAAAATTTTCAGACAGGATTTTCAGACAATTCTGCTTATATCAGGATACTTGTGAAAGGACAAGCTTCAAATTCTGGAAATTTTAAGACAAGTAGGAGGCTTAAGGTTAGCCACGGTTAGAATACTATACATCTGACCAGTATTTGGCCATGGCATGCATACAGTCATGAGTCAAGTGTCACTGTCACAATGTCACAATGGCAGACTGAGTGCGTGAGTAGGGTTTAACATCCCACCTGACACAGCATAGATCATTTCGGGGATGGCCTTTGCAGGCAAAATTGCACACACACATAATAACGAAATACAAAGTTTAACCTTTATAGAAAGTTTAACTTTTATGAAACACAAAACACAAAAAACGACCTAAACTTAAAATTGTAAGAACTGCCAATTATAATAGTGTGCATTATTTAACGATAATGGCAGTTCTAATAATCTTCCCTTTTATCCCGCAGACAGTTATCAATCTCATAATGCTGCCTATTGGAGGATGGGGTGCAAAACTGGACTAGTAGTAGTATCAGTAGTAGTGTGAGTAGAATCTTTAGCAGCAGCAGTAGTATCCAACCAGTATTAGGTCCTTCCTTGCGTACAGTCATGAGACGTGCGTCATCGCCACACTGACAGACTGGACTCTGACCTTCACTGTGACTCCGCACTAAACCACCACACACCGAGTCAACCACACAGTAAGTAACAACCCTAATACACCCAGGCAGAGCACATTAAGACACAGCAACTACTACCATATGTTGATTGGACACAATGTGTTAACCATTACTAAACAACAGAACAGCAAACTATAATCGTGGTACAGACTTCATCAGCTCAGCATTTTAATTGCTTTGTGCCCGACACACTGCCATTCTGGGCCTCATACATTTCACTAGGCAAAACACTACGGATGGACTGGATTTCAAAGCCAAATCAACTGAATTTGCATTCTCCAATCCACCTGTTCTAGGGTAGAAGTTGAGAAAAAATTATGGCAGTCACTTAAAAACTGGATTTCTATAATCTAAGCCAAATAACACAAAATCCACGTACAACAAATTAACCAAAAAGCTGTAGCATGCACCAAGCACAATTGCATTAGTTCAGTGTGCTGCAATTGTGAATGCATCAAACTGTCAAATCATTCAAATGATGACAGTCCAAGAATAGTTTATCGAAAATCTGAACTGTGATTGCTCAGTCCAAGCAGATGATAGCACTGCTTGTTTGTAAACAAAGATGAAATATGAAGTGGAGTGATGAAAGCATTTTTCAACTAATAGAAAAAATGACTTTCTGTATAATGCGTCATTAAAGAACAGAATCTTGAACAAAAGCGTAAATTGCGTAATTGACAAGTTGGCTGATTTTTCTGCCGGTATCATTTGCTGGCAAAAAGTGTCATGGTTTCCAGCGCCAGAAACCGGCGCTGGAAACAGGCACCAGATAAAGGTCAGTGTGTCATTAACTTAAGGAAACTAAGGCCAGTGCATTATGCTTCTTTTTTACGTCTTTCATGCAAACTACAAAGTTTCTATTGCGCTGTGCTGTCTGAAGCTAGTGGTTGGCAAAAACTAAACCTGCTAATAACAATGCATATCATACTATGCTGAGCTGCTTGTCTGGTGGGTAGCATGTGTGGCTGCTGTCCATTCTGTGAAGCCAGCGGTCGGCGTGTAGATGTGTTATGCAAAGCTTGAACGCTAGGTGGTTGTGACGGATTATGTGAAGCATTATGCGAAGCTTGGCTGGCTGCTTGGAATGACGCCGGCATTCCGTCGGTTGTCACATGCCGTAGACTCTGCATCATTGCACTGTGACTGTGACTGGCAGCAGCATTACCTGTAATGAATATCAGCTTTAACAAGAAATGGTATCATCACCAAGTATTGAAATGATATGTGACAGCATGTCTAGATGCCAAGTTTCTCAGGGGTTGACAGCAAATTAGATAATCACATAAGCCACGATTACACAAACACATGCATCATTTTCTTGAAGTTTTTGATGTTGTGCAACCTTGAGACTTAACCTTAGACCTTTTGAAATGAACATTGGCACACTGCTATCTCCTGATCTGTAAAACATTCACATTCTGTGAATGCAGTTCTGGCTTGTGTCAGATTTGGAGCCCATATTTAGGTAAAGGTAAAGGTCCAGTAACTTGCTATAGCACTTCTTACATGAGTCACGACCAGAAGTGCTTTACAATCTCAGCTAATGATGCTGCATGCACTATGTGGCCATTCATTGCCTGTGTAAGTAAACAATTGGATCAGCAGTGCAGCCGGCAGACATACCACCATCACCCCAATCAGCCACACTAGGCCCTCACCCCATAGCCCGAAATCTACTACTCATTTCCTGTCCCAATCCCACTAAAAGTAGGAAGCTGAGTTCACCCGAGGAGACTGACTTGACCTCAGACTGTAACAAATGGATAGTACAATTACTTCTGACTAGTTGACAGATCTGCAGTAGAAATGAAGTCGTAAGACGACTGACTGACCGTGTGCCAAGCTACTGATTGATATTGTCGACGATGCAGGAGTGAGTGAAATGTCGAGTGATGCATTCAGTGACTCGTCACAGCCTCCGATACATGCCACGTGCTCCAGTGGAATGTACGGTGGGACAGAACCACACCGGAAACTGAACTGCAGCCTGTGTACTGGACCCGGCTCACACTGCACACCGACCAATGACCAGAAAACTATATAGACCCAGTGTCGACATATTGTGCGGCTATCTACCACCTTTTGAACCATAAACTGCCACACAGTTACTGCTGCCCATAGAAACGTTCATGCCAATTTTGTTTTCTGTACACTTTTTCATTTGCAAGTTAGGAGCCTGCGTGAGATGGACAGGCAAACAGATAGACAGACGGACAAGACTTGTAATGCGGCTTATTAAAATGGACAAGATCAATAATGTACCATGTTAGAGAGTTACACATACTATTAACAATCTCAGAAGCAGACCGAGGTCATCTCAGTCAACAAAGCTGACACTCATTCTAGTGGCAAAATTGACTCAACACCACTCTCAGATATTTCTTGGATGGGAGACTAAGAGCAAGTAAACCATCTCAATATATAGCCAGCCACTGGGTCAACTCAGCCTTTTATCCTCTGTGGGATAGTAAAATCAGTGTCAGCCTTCAATCTGAGCAATAATAATAAATTGCGTTGGCAAACATAGACAGCATATAAGTAAGTGGATCGGTGGTTCAAGCCAAGTCACACGAGATTCTATACCATTTGGAACAAACATGTTGACAACAACTGCAATTAATCCTAAATGTCTTATTACAGAAGTTCTGACAATCATTCAGAAAACTTTTGGTAAAAATCACAGAGATTACTCATTTCTAAGCATCCAGAAACTTATGCTGGATTTCTTGTTCTAATCAGTTTTCACGTTCCTTCAAAATGTTGACTGTGATGTTGACTATGATGTATACTTGATGTAAACATGTATACTTGTCCGCTACAGCATATCTTATACACTAAATAATGAATCATGTTATCCATTAAATCATCATTAGACAAAAACATTATTAAATAAAAAATAAAAAGAAACGAGCAAAGCTTACGATCTCACAAACACTGCTATCAACAGCGACATTGAGAACTGACGATGGAAACCAGATGACATTACGACAGTCAGGAAAACCTTGACAGCTCAGAAAGAACCTGAAACATCAAACATCAGCGATAGTTTCATAAACACACAAATTCAGATATTCAGTTAGAGTCCATCATAACACTTGCACACTACAAAAATGTGCTTTTAGCAACTTCCATCAATATTTCTGACCATCTTAACAGCCAAAAATCAATTACTGCAAGAAAAAGTTACTGAAAGCATCACAGACAGCTCAAAGATATGCTAATAAACTAAAGCAGATAATGATCAACAAAATGCGGCTGTTTCATCACGAGACAAACTTCATTTGTGCTACACAGAACATAACAAAAATCTTTCAGTTGATAAAACAGTCAAAATACAACTTACAAGCATGTGAAAATAACTACCATCAGCAGCAAAATGTCGAGAATAAACAAAAAACATCATCGATAATTGCAATATTGGAAAAATTCTAAAGAAAACTATTGCAACAAAACTCACCCTGATGCATCCTTCTTCTGCTTAATAACCATGGACTGGCCACACCGCGGGCACGGACGAACAGTCTCTGATATGTTGGCTGCAATCTCTTCCGATGAGAATGAGGTTGCTTCACCGAAAAACTTTGACAAAGCTTCGTCAATTTTGTTTGCCTGTTTGGATGCCTCTACAAACACCTCTTTGTACCTCGCTATCTGTTCAGTCAAAACGTCGTTTCCGTCTCTCTGGCCTTCGCAGATTCTGCGCAAATCTGCCTCCAGCTGAGAGCGCAGGTACGGCTTTGACATGGCGTAACCCATTGCATCGTAGCCCTCGACCAAACCCATGCCAAGCTCACCAGGAACAAACTTGCCGTCAGGTCGAACTCCAACGTACAGACGAGCTTTGATTGTTTCGATGTGCTCAGCATGCGTGGCATCCGTGCCTAACACATCAGCAACATGCTGCTATGTTAACACAATTACCGGTACACACATTTCATGCCAAGACAACATTAATAATAATAAAAATATACATTGTAATAAAAACAATTTCTAATATGCTGTAACATGGAAAATCATTACTAAAGCGTGAAAAATGCATGTCCAAATCTTCACTGCGTTGAATGACTTTCAAAATTCTTTCACCAGTACACTAAGCACAAAATTTGCAATAATTAATCCAAAATTATCGGCACAAGATGCACAATATCTGACAAAAAGTTAAAAAGCATACATTAACTCATGCAAACATTGCTTTATTATACAATTTTGAGGTCGAGCAACATGTGATTCTGATAAGTGAAAATAACCACCATCTACGTGATATCTACGACACAGCTTCATGGAATTTCATCACAGATCTGTCAGTGGCACATCTTGGGACAATGATTAACTCGCTCACCAATTCCATGTTTTTCCATCAGTGCAATGAGATCGGCTTCAGTCAGTAGTGATGGTGGTGATGTCTCGCCTTGGTTCATCTGCACAGGGATAAAAAACCGACCGAATGACTATGACCAACACGCAATACTCACTTTATCACTTCAAAACACAGAAGCGAGCCATGCGAACCATTTATCCACACTTAGACTACGATGGTTCTCTAGTCATTGCTGAGGCTGACAAGTTGGAGAGAGGCTGACAAGTTGGAGAGACGCTGAGAGCAACTCGCACAACGATTTTTCCGGCGCAATGTTCTTTTAACAAAAATTAAAGTCTGCATTATTTACTCAAGTCACAAGAATGATCACAAGACCTTGTTAGTCGTCTGCATTCATCAGAAACTTTCGAACATTACTTCGCATGAACTGAAAAATTTAAGAAATCTTTTATTCCATACTCTGTAAATAATTATCAGTAGGCCTCAATTTTATCTAGCATTTTTATTTTACCATCGTTAACTATATTTCATCTGCATATTTTATCGACATTTTATGTGACAATTTGTGTGATTAATTTTAGTATTGTATTGCACTGTAAGTATTGTTGCAATGCAGCCCTCGGCTGCAATACTATTATTCATTCGTTCGTTCATGACACTGATGACAAGGTAGTACTGCAATGTATGATCATTTCAGCCACTTGATCAAGTCACCCAGGCTAACTCAGTCCGGCCATCGTTCCCTGGATATTCAAAATGAATATTGAATATGGTTACACTGCAAACAGGAAAGGAACAGTCAGTTGTATGCTAGCTTATCTGTGTTGAACCCATGCAGGCTCAAAGTTCTGTAAAGCAGGTGAGCTCGTGTGCAACTGACACTGATCTATGCAAAAATCCCATTCTTCATGTTTATAAAAGATGGTGTATAATATATCACATTACATCACTACATGACCCATTATATCAGTTTCCATACTAGTTAAGAGTAGTAAACAATACTGTTTTCAAGCAAAATCAGCAATGAACATCAAACAGTTCGAACCTCAATCGCAGCTGGCTGAAACACTTCTCCGACATGAAAGACTGGAATCACCTGATGACAGTGCAACAGCATAAATCCATAACATCCGAAGTATATTAAACTAAAACCACAACCATCAACATAAAATCATCCTCTAACCACTTAAAAAATCAACCATTCTGGCAAAAACCGTACTAATTTGAATGCAATTAACAAGATAAAATCCCAAATGCCAAACTAAAAATTACTGCCAGATAACTAAAGTACTCGAAACAGTATTTGAAACAGTCACATTTAAAAAATAGCCAAATAGTCCCAATCAGTAACATTAGGCCTTCACCTCATAGCCTGTAAGTCATTACGCATTTCCCATCCCCATGAGGGTAGAAGGCTGAGTTAAACTGTACTGCGCTTTACCTTAGTACTCCACTTGTCGTAAGGATAAACGTCAAGATAGTTACGTGCAATGATCATTAGACCGGACAGGACAAACTACAACGACAACAACGACAATAACAGCTAACTTGAGTCGCATCATGCACAACTGAAACATTCGCTGAAATGTGACAAAGTTTAAGAAACTAAACCAAACTAAACTAACTAAACATAACCATGAACCAGTATACAGGCAGTAAAAGCATCTGCTACTGCTCAACCTGATAAGACAGAAAGCCACCTGTCTTGCTAAAAAGTTAATGCTAACACAAGGCAATCAGTAAACCGCAGGCTAGAGAACTGTTACTGAAAAATTGAAAAAAGCGTCCCACAAACATTTACCCGTTCAGCATGCACGTCAATTTCCACTGACGTTTCTTGTCCCTGAGCATCTTTGGAGCAGCACGCAAGAAAATGTCGCACGACAAACTCATAAATCGCTTTCTCGTTGCCCTGCAAAAAAAACACATAATTAAATGCAAAATACTTTTTTTCACTAAAACTAAACACTTAAAATTCAATGCACAGCATACAGTTCAGTATGCCTCTTCTGCCCGCTGAGATCTTCAGCTTCTGATCGTAAACCAAAACCTAACTATTTCATCTTTTTTCCAAGATGCATCCAGAGGAAAGTTTGAAAATCGATCAAAGGCTACTATCAATATTGTCGAAACAACATCACCCCAATAACATATGAGCTTTTTCACACACTGGACTGGCAGCAATAAACTCACAAACTCAACCTGCCATAACAACCTTAAGCAGTTTCAAGTGCAGGCTGAAAAATGTTTTAAATACTGCATTTGATCAGTAGTTTTTCGTTTTATTGTCAATGCTGTGCACCATTACTCGTATTTATCTGTAAGAAATTTATGATAATAACAATGACGACGAATGGATGCATGAATGATGGATGAACGAAGTGAAAACATAATGACTCCAGCTTTGATCAAAAGCAGAGAAGATATGTAAGAAACTATGAATACTGAGAACAGCTTAATAAGTAAAATTTACGGAAATATGAGCTGCCTTTAAATAGGCATAAACTGACCACTGCTATGGTTATGATGTGCCCTTACTTATGAGAGCCGGCAATCACAGGTGTTGCCTATCTCTCTGTCCTCGAGCATGGGCTCCAAAAACTCGTAAACAAAAATGTGTAAAAAAAAACAAAAATTGGCGCAAATGTTCCCATCACAGAAGTAACTCGTGTGCCACTTTCAGTATAAGAGGTTAAAGAACAAGCCCACTGAACGTCAGAAACATCCAAAAAATCGACTTCGAGTAAACATAGCTTGTACAGTGGAAATCAAAAAAGTGGACTTTAAACTCAAATTAAAATACATTATTAAGTGCTGCATATGCATAACTAAATGAATGCGAACAACCACGTTATATGATGTTATATATATATATTTTTTCCAGTTATCTAGCTACCAAGTCAGTGCGGTTCTAACTGTTAATTTCACACCAGAAGCAAGCTATCAGCTGTCAGCTTACCTGCAAACTGTTAGTGTATTTGGTTGGATGAATTGGAGGATGGGCTTGATCGGACTTGTTACCATTGCGTGGCGTCGGACCATCATTCAACAAGTTAGCTGCAAAGGCTATGAAGCCCACACATGAACGCAAAAGATCACACAAAGCCGACACCAATGCCTAATATGACACAGACTGTGAAGATTGTGTGCCAAAATTTCCTTTGCTTTCACAGCCACTAAACTGAACAACAAAGTCCCAACTGTTGTTAGTTCATAAAATACAGTGTGTATCATATATCTATGCACTACACATAACTCAGCACAATGCTACAAAAATATTGCTATTCTTCTTACTCAAAGAACGTGAGATGTGCTGCTCGACGGCATAACTCACTGATCTTGTAGGTGGATTGATACAAACAGCAGAGCAATGCCAGACCTACGGTTACCTTCCCAGCTGCAGAGGCTGCAGAGCATCATCACTTAGTGAAAATGGCATATCGATATGAACAATGTGCCACTGCCCAAAGTTGTCACTTGATAGCATCCCGACTGAGAGTCAAACCCAAAACTGTTTGATCTCAAGTCAAACACCCTGTGTCCACACTGTGTCCGGTAAAAAACGGACCCCCTGGACATTGTGCAATAAAAATGTCAAATCTGAACAAATTTGAACAAAGTTTCGTACACTTAGTTCTCAATAAATTCCTGAAACAAGTATCAAATTTCGTTGAAAAATATTATTCCGTTCCAAAATTATTAAATGTTGAATACTGATAACAAAATATCTCCGTTACCAATATGGCATTACATACTGCAGTCGCTCAAGCGGAACTGACGTTTGTTGACGCAATCAAAATAATGAAAACAATAACAAAGAATGGTGTTTTCTGCAGATGATCATGCTTTAATTTAACTGTTGAGAAAAGAGAAAGGATATAATACTAAAAAGTTCATTGCAAAATCTCCTAGCAAGCCGTGGACACTGGACACTGTCAACATTAAATAAACGATTGCCTAATACTGGACACTTCGTGTTTTGAGGCGACCTCAGAAAAGCCACTGTAACTATTGTTTACGTAGACAGATTTAACTGAAATTTGGCATTTTGATTGCCAACAGATGATGCATTGTTGATGTAAAATTTTGCCAGAATCAAATGCTGTTTGTTGAAGTTATGCAATATGTACACAGGAGCTTACTTATGTAACACTCTATTGGCAATGGCGATATTTTGTTAGCAATATTCAACATTTAATAATTATGGTAAGAAATAGTATTCATCAACGAAATTTGGCAATCACTTCCGAAATTTATTGTAGATTAAGTGTACAAAACTTTATTCAAATTCATTCAGATTTGACAATTTTATTGCACGATGTCTAGGGGGTCCGTTCTTTTATCAAACGGTGTATTATTTGCGTCATACTTTTAACTTGCTATATCTACTCAGTTCTGTAAATATCTGTCAATGCTTTGTGGAATAACTTTAATGACAGATATGACCAATGCAAAAGCCTACTTGCCATGATAACAGCCACAATAGATATAACTGTAAAAAACTTACCAGTTTAAAACTCAGTGTAAGGACGACGTGACGATATATCAGTCCACTAAAACAGCAAAAATCTTTTGATTAACTACATGGTGCTATACATGCGGCGTCCTTACAA
>Ga0209367_1004015_pt1 | contig 20181 bp, 11 predicted proteins | sample WorMetLIZISLAND2_FD_187412 | JGI IMG/M metagenome (GOLD analysis project Ga0209367, IMG submission 187412) | Marine gutless worms symbiont microbial communities from Max Planck institute for Marine Microbiology, Germany - Olavius geniculatus... ...
GTCTCAACTGGTGCTGTCCCTTGTTACTCTACTTCGATGGTGAATTTTATCTGGGTCGCTGATCACATTAAACTGTTGAAGTTTTACCATTGCAGCCACAAAAACGCCTAAAACGATCACTTTCACATACTTGTAAGGATAGATCGACTTTTAGACCTTCCAGCATGACAGTGCACCAGCACACATTGCTTGCAAGTTGGTTGAGTTTTTGAATCGCAGCGCCTGATTTCATGCTCCCGTGTTGCTTATTGCTGATACGATGAAAATTTTTCATCAATGAACCAGATAAAATTCACCATCGAAGTAGAGTAACAAGGGACAGCACCAGTTGAGACAAGCAAGCTTGACGTCAGCATTACATCACAATTAGCAAAGAATATTTAACTAACAGCCATATTTTGTCCATATATTTTGAATTAGCATTTCTTCAGCTACATCTGGTAAAAATTTCGTGTAAATTGATCATCATTTGAGTGAATTATGAAAGAAATAAAAAGGATGCCCGTTTTTTGAAACACAGTGTATAATACTGCTTTGGCGTAATCAATAAATAAGTAAACATACAGGAGACTTACCTAGCTGCGCTGAAGCTACTCGTGACGACACGTCGCTCAGTGTTGGCTGGGAAGCGAGGTAAGTCGCTCCAGCGATGACAGCAGCAGCAGCAGCAATAGTGGCAGAGGTAGATTGGCGACGTCTGAGCGTGCAAGGCCGACCTGACTGGGGCCGTGCAAGCTATGACAGTAGCACCCCCGCGCACGCACGGCCAGACAGACAGACAGACGGACAGATAGACGCACGGACACACAAACGCACGCGCGAGGCCTGTCACGCGTCGCCGAACGCACTGCCTGCTGCTGTTTTGCTTGCTCTGTCGCCGTCGTGCCGGTATCGCAACGTTATGAGCACTCTATTCGCAGACAGAATGATGACGTTAGATATAGGCCTAAGCATATGGAAGTTATGGGCGTGCGGCGTGATATACTGAACGTTATGCCCGTTGGGCTGCAACTGACTTTTTTACATGTTATTTCTGTATCTATTATTTAGTTGTATTCGCTTGTTGTAGCTCTCTTAGAGAATTTTGTTTCTTCATCGTTTTGGTGGAGTTTTGAAAAAGTCTTAAAATATGTTCTGCAGTCCACACAGTATGCCCACAGTTGCGGTTGCAATTTTTATTTACGTCTACTGCTATCAACAGGCTAGTATATTATTTACAGTTTGACGACTACGAGAATAGTAGCTGAATGATTTTCAATGCGTGTCGTGTTTTCCAGATTCGTTTCAGCGGACCGTTATCGATACGGTTGTCGTCCGTCTGTCCGTCCGTCTGTCGTCGTCTGTAACGAATGTATTGTGGTTTAGCGTTAAATCATAAAAAAATAATTACAGGAATAATTAACTTTATGTCTTAAAATCTAGGCAGTCAAAATTTCATCGATCTAGTGAAGGGGAAATATTTTAAAATTCGGGGTTGAATGAAAAAAGAAGGTCAAAATATGCGTTTTTTAACGGAAAACTGGCCATATCTCGGAAGCGGTGAGAGATACGTCCAATGTTGCTATCAATTACTAATAGGAAATGGCATACGCTCATTCCAATAAAATGAAAATCATGGACCTTGGATGATGTTAAAGGTCACTGACAACCAGTACGTCGTTTGATAATTGTAGTCAGTTTAGTTTTTAGCGTCTTAACGTGACATTTTAAAAGTTTTTTCTGTATCTTATCTGGTGGTGGTTTAGGCCTAGTTTGGTTAGTAACGTCGTTGGTCACATCAACAAAGTTGATCAACGCCGAGCCAAGTCAGTACTTGGAAGAGTAATCGTCGTCAAACGGGTAAACTATCTCAGCACGTAGCCAAACACTCAGGTCAACTCAGCCTGGCCATCCCTCTGAGGGTAAACGCGATGAGTATCAACGAAAGCTGGGACACAAACAGGCACACCGCGCGATGCACTAGCCCCGTATCCGTGGTCTGGCAGTGTAAACTGGTGTCTGGCTCAGGACTAAAGTAACGGAGATCAGCGCCGCCCTCTGGGCCTTACGGCTCGGAAAAAAACGTTGCACTTCTTACTGGCTTGTTGCGAATAAACGTGCTTATAACGTCACGCAATCGCGGTGCCACCGGCTCAACGCTATGGTCGTCCGTCCAACAGGTTTGCCGGGGCGCCCAGTCAGCAACTCAGTCAGTCACTTGGTCGGTCGGTCGGCAGGACGACGTACCGGCAACCACCGCTCGCAACCACTCTATGCTCCACTCTATGCTCGCTATATGACTGTCTGTAACTATAACTCGCACGCACAGTCAGTCACGCTTCGTTGAATCTTATCTCTCGCGGCACCCGGCGGGCACATTTCTTCAAGAGTCCTCCTCCTCGGTAATGTGCAACAATAACACTAGGCTATTATAGATGCATTATTGTATGGGCTATATCGTCTATTCAGCGCACTCATTCCAGTTCGTAGCAGCAGCCGAAACAAAACAAGCCTTTGAGAAGTCACAATGTAAAGTCAATTCGCAGAGCTCAGTCACTGATTTGTGAACAGGTGTTTTAGGAAAAAAAGCAGTCGATCAGATCCAAAACTGTGTAATCTTTTAAACTTTCACATTATCTGCAAATCGTGCTGTGATTATTGTAAGAAAACAAACATATCAGAAAACGTCGACTCACGCATCTACATTGCGTCCAGAACAAACTTATCTCATTTTATAGCTCTTATGAAAAACATCACTTTACATTTCAAACAACGAAATGAGTAGCTCATGGAACGCTGTTCATATCTGCAGACCTAGGCGTATTCCGTTTTTTTATCGCTTGCTGTGCTGCCAACTGAGCTTATAGTTGCATTATTCTACAGGGTTTCGGTTAGCCTGCTATGCAGAGCCCTGATCCTTCCTTAGCTGTGGCACGGGTGTCCGTCTGTCTGACCGTCTGTCACGCGCCAGAATTTTGTCAAAAAGACTCCAGCCATGATCAACAAAACTTCATTATCAACTCCGCGAAGACCCTGTTCTGCACGATCTGTTAAGTTGGAGTTTTTTTTAGAAATTCGAACGCGGTCACTCCGATCAAGATTCATGTGGGAAAGGAGTAAAAAATTGCGATTTTTAACCTGTAAGTTGCCGTGTATAACAGAAGCGTCGGACCACAGTATTTGCATAGCAAGCTATATGGTCAGTGGCTTTTATTTCCCAAATCTGGAATCAAAATCGGGCGAAACCCCCCACTATTGGGTTCAAGTCCCCCCTTACAATTTCGGACTCAAATACCCCTATTTTAGACTCCTTTTCCTTTCTACGGAAAAATTTTGTTAGTGACATAAATTAAAAATAAGGGGGAAAATGAACAATAGGGGATGATTGGATAAGAGTGTAGATTGCCCAGTGAAAAATAAGGGATAGTTTTGTTAAGGGTGTTAATTGTTTGATGAAAAATAAGAAAAGAAAAATTTTATGAAAAATATAGATTACCCAATAAAAAAGGGAAAAGTTTTGATTTACACCCTTAACAAAACTCCCCCCTATTTTTCACTAGGCACAAGTTGCGCCCATCAGATATAGGGATAGAAGCCACTGGCAAACACAAACAAACTCGATTCTTTTGCATTAGACATTATTGTTGCAAATTTCTCAAATGCAAAATCATTTTAGGTGTTTAACAAACCTCAAAGCGATCGCATAGTTACATAAAGCATAAAGCGTGCGAGCACAAAAATGAAACAGTGACTTCTACAGTAACGTTTAACGAATGTTGAGTTCAAGCAATGCAAAGAATACGATAAAATCAGCCTGTAAACTAATATTCAGTTAGATAACGACGAAGTCGAAAAATCGCTAGTATTTGAGGCAAACAACAGCACGGAAAAAACAGCAGCGGCGTAGTGGGTTAATAATTTAAGGGAGAGAAGGTTACAATCGCAAATTTCTGATTGAGAAGATTGCGAGTGCTCAAAACATTCCAATTTAGCCCCTACGTTCTTTCAAAATAGGAGATTTTTAGCCTCAAACTTTGTATTTTAGAAGAAAAGCACATTTTCTGAAGAAAAAAACAATTTCCGGCAGGGTAAAATTTAGAGAAGGGGATGGGAAGAAGTGCCCCCTTAATCCCCGCTACGACGACGATGAATAGTAGAAAGTTTTGTATCTATGGAAACGAGTTGGTCAGCAATGAATCAACGGCTTGCAGCGACGAAACGATGATGCTGATGAAACGGTGTGAATCCAAGTTAGAAAGAAGCGAGTCGAATCAATATTGTAGCGGATGAAGAACAGATGGTTAGCCTTCTGGTGTTCATATCGAAAATCAAACTGCAAAACATAAAAATACCATTTCCCTGTGTGTTAAACAGAGAAAAAACAATCAACATATCATGCGGCCATTCGCCTACCTACATACATACATTGCGCTGCGCAATCATAACCATAAAGGCGAGTACAGAACGACGTAACTGAACTGAACTAAACTGGCATAATTTAGTTTTCGACGAACTGACCAATGGGCAGGAGATAATGCATTGCAGTAAGCACCATCTGACGCCATTGTTGGCGTACGTAACTACGCTCACGTACGCATCAACCAATGACTACTGGGCTCGCTCTGCTTGCCCACTGGCCAGTTCGTCAAAAACTAAACCGTGTCAGTTAAGAACGGTTTAGTTACGTCGCTGTGCGGGGACCTTAATCCAGATTTTTACCGTTTTAGCTAAGAATTAGCATGCCGCTTGCTTCTGTCCTGGCGACAGTTCAGCCGATTTTTAACGCTAGTAAAAACAATTAAAACTAAATATAAATCGTCTTTTATTTTAAAAAACACGTTTAAAAACGTTGACTAAATAGCGTATTTTTTCTTGCACTTAACTTAGCGTAACTTTACACTGCTTCAAAATACAGTTTTGTTCATATCCATCAATTTTGTCATCAGAGATAAATAAGTGATTTTAAGCAACAAATTAATGTTGATATCAATTATATCTTACAATTAAAACTTTCATTTCTGTACACAAATGCCTTAAATGCACTGTCATTTTCGCAGTGAGAACGTTTTAGAAAGCTTAAAACGCATCTTTATTAAAAACAAATAAGCGATTATGAGCGTTTATTACCGCTATACCTCACCAATAGTGGAGTGGAATCTATGAGTGTGGTTGTTGACTGTCCCAGTCTGTTACTTCTCAATACAACCATCCTGTGGCACAAACACTGTTGTATTTTATCACGTATTATTGCTAAAACGTTCAACAGATTGCAGTCCATAGCTCAGAAGCGTGTACCAATGCATCATACAAATTGTGAAGCAAATGCTCCGTCGTTAAAGTAGAGATCAGGTTTCAGCCCTTCGGACGGAAGAGCAGTTAATATAATTCAAAACCTTAGTGATATACGCAAAAACAACAGTTGTCAAAAACATTATATATTTTCAAACATTTTAAACTGTAGACAATTTAGTCTCTCGAGCTTGCTTTCAAATGTTTTTTTGGGCTCAGAATATTGAAAAATCAATTGGAGCTGACAGGAGAGTCGAGTTTCTCCTGAAAAAGGTCAAAAATCAGTCACCGATCGTCAACAACCTCCAGAAAATAGCGCATATAGCGCGCGTGAATCGTGTTTACATTTTAGCTGGCGGATCGCACGCAGACATAAGAGGAACAATGCTGCGGGCGCGTAATGACCGACCAACGGACGACTGCATAGACATCGACAAATGGCGTGCCGACATCTGCGGCTGTTTGGCTGTTATAGGGTGTTTACGTGATCGAGCAAACATCGAGCAGCTAGCTCGACGTTCTGTGGTAATTAGCATGCTAATTAGGAAGACGGGCGGGTTGTAATTGGAAAGCCTATATAACACGTGATCAGCTGTGGGCTAAAAGCCTAAGCCTAGGCCTACAATTGAGCTAGAGGGCGGGGTTACAATAGGTCTGCTTGAGCCAGCTCGACGTTTGCTCGACGTTTGCTTGATGTTTGCTCGATCGTGTAATTATTAAGGTTATAATTACACGATGAAGCTACTGGCTCATTGAACAAACGCTCGACGAGCCAGCTGCGTGAATGTTTGCAATATTACACCGTTTAAACGACGGCTCATCAAGCCAGCCCGTCGAGTGTTCGACGAGTGCTCATCGAGCCAGATTCATGGTGTAAACAGAGTAATTACACTGTATAATTATCTGCTAGCTATATTTGAGTTACTCAAGGAGATCTTCGTTGCTAGAATGGAAGATCGCCTTGTTGTTACTGTACCTTGCCCAGCACCAGTGAGCGAACGAATCCCATGAGTCCGTCATTGGCACTCGGCGTCTTGCGGGAGCGGGTCTTGGTGCCAGCTGACATTGCCAGTCCAGCCTTGCCATTGGTTGACGCGCGGGCACGGCTACCGGTGGCTGCCTTCACGACCGCTTTCTTGTTCGTCTTGACTGCAGGGACCTTCTTACCAGCGGTCTTGGTGGACTTCGTGGCTGCGGCGGCGTTCTTCGCGGCTGGCCTGCCAATCAGTTAATCAGTCAATCGAAAACACGCTATTTTCTACAGGGGCATAATTATGTCGCGAAAGAATCAGAGGTCCAATAGAGCTAAAAGGCAGGGATGTTAAAGCCTGCATCTGCCTTGGCCTCTAATGCTGTGGTCTTGGCTTTAGAGGTACGATTACGGCCATGGCTTTGGCCTTGACCTTGCACTCTGTGACCTTGTCAAGATCCTTGCCGAAACGGCTGCGGAAAATGACGACAAACCACGCTTAATCAGGCGAGACGCGAGCATAAGAGTGTTATAGATTACAAAAATTAACCGTTAGCTATTCGATTCAAGTCGCATCACTAAGCGAAAAAGAGAAAAAGAATTTATTTTTCAGAACCACGAATATCTACTGGAAAACAGAAATGACATTAAGTCACTAACGTATCGTTGAAACAAAGACTGCACGACTATTAAAACTGTTAACCAAAAATGGTCATCTACTTCGTCATCATAGACAGAGAACGCTTATCTACAAAACTGAATAAAACACTCGCTGATTGCATTAATTTGTGATAGCTGTTAGCTGACTAGCAGGGATAGCGAGTCCAAGCGAAAACATAATATATGTGTTTTTTGTAGTTTTTAATCAAATTAGTGATAAGTTAATTAGAAGAAGAAACCCAGCTGTACCTGCCGCGTTTGGCGACTGACGACGTTGACCTAGCGTGGGTGGTCGGCGGAGCAGCCGACAGAGAACGTCCGGCAGGCAAGCGTGAAGTCGCCACCTTCAAGGCGGCCGCCGCTTTCTTCGCTTTGCCCGGAGCGATGGTCTTCGACGCAGTTGCACCGCGTGCATGCTTTGCAGCAGCCGTGGTGTTGGTCGACGCTCTGAGATGGGCTGACCTGAAGCGGACACAAACGTGGATTGGGTCCAGCTGAGTTGTAGGTAATAGGACCCCCTAAATTCTTGGCCATCAGAAAATTGTCAAAAAATGTTTTGGTCGGAAAATTTCATCCAAAAATGCCTAATTTGGGGCTGAAAAACTCACTCGGGGAAAATTTAGAGACAATATCAAACTTTCAGCACCCATAATTTTTTCTGTTGGAAAATTGCTGCTGTCTGTCAGAATTCTGTCGAAAATTTGTGGTGTCTGTCGATAAACTCAATTGTTTGACCCAGGATGCCGCTGTCTGCATGGTCAATGCATGCAGAGCGTTTGGTTCGATTCAGTATTATTCTTTTAATATCGTGGCTTCGCAACAGTTTGAGGCCATGAAAATTAAGCAGCCGTTCTTTACTGATTAGTTGTGAGAAGTAATAACCGACAGAGATTAACTGTTAACATAATGTGTGTTATTGTTTTGCTGTCACGCAAGAAACACTGTATTGAAGTAAAATGGTATACGGTTGAACTGACAGACACGAACATTGTTAATCTAAAAATCCTTATGTCTAAATGTATAAAAAAAGTCACGTAACATGTTGGGTTGGTGAGTTGGGTTGTAATAGAGAGCACCTCAGCCATGTGTGTCTCTACACTACCTTGTGAAATATAAATTTTTAAAAATTACAACAGTCGCAATCGAAGTAAATACGAATGCGAATTTAAAGTGGTCGGGTCGAGATGGGTCATAATGGGTTATGAAAGTGGGTCCATGACCATGTATGTATAACCTGGAGCGGGCACGTGGCTCAGAGCGCTCGGTTGACGGGGACGATAGGCGCCTGGTCTTGGCGGCAGGGGCTTTGATCAAACCTGCCTTCACCGCCGGCTTGACGGAGCGTCCTGCAGAACGGCCGCTAGCTGGTTCCGTGTTAGTCTTCTGAATGGCAGAAAGTCCCGCAACCGACGCTGACCTGTGACAGCCAAGAACACAAGAAAAACCCTGCTAACCCAAACGGGAACGCGCAACAGCCGCGGTGCATGTTTAAAAGCCTAGTAAAACAGAGTCTAAGTCAGTCGCCAGAGAGCGCCAGACGACCCATGGCTATAGTGTCTACTGTATAGTGTTTTACTCGAACTCACCAGATGGCGTGACGTATCTCGTTTAGCCAACGATGTAAAGGCTGGTTATCGCAAATTTTCCCTACCCCCTCTCATTCAGCCCCCTCGTTCGGGGTGACCCCTTTCGAATAAAAGCTTTACGGTTCCTGAAACTAGAGTCTTCCAAGCAGCCGATGGTTTGGTGATCGTAGCTTGCACTATTTTTGACTGATCCACCCGTGTGACGGACAGACAGACGGACAGAATTGCGATGGCTAAGACGCCCTACAGCGGTAGCTGCTGTTGCGCGTAAAAACTAAATATACTGTCATTATTATACAGAGTGCGCCAAAAAGTAAGCCTCGATCAACTTCTGTCCATATCTTTGCTAAATACTTGCCGAGTCTTCCACTGCCACATTCTATGGAAAATTTGCAATAACACGATTATCAGCTATCGTTAGAGGGTCTTATCTGTGTCGTTCACCCTAAAATCCTTTCTATTTCGTAAAACCTATACGTTGCAGGCCGTTCAGTACAGATTAATAGTAACATAGGCCCTATTTCGCACTATTATTGAGATACAGCGACTTAGTGGCCAAAAATCACAAATTTTTTCCCACCCCCCTCTCATTTAGCGCCCTTGATCTGGGTGCACTACTTTGTAAAATACATTTTTTGAATATTACCATCAAATTAAAATAAATACGAATGCAAAAGCGGCGTCGGGGGTTTAAAAAGTAGCATGGACAGAAAAAGTAAGTTTGCCGACAGATAGCTAGCTGCAAATTTCAGACAGAGGATATTAAATCAGAATTTGAATTCTGCCGCTAACCCCCCCCCCCCTCAAAAAAACTGGGTATATGTAAAGCCCTAATTTTGTATCTTTAAACGAACATTTTTCGACAAGAAAAAATATTCCGACAAAATAAAATTTAGGAAAAGAAAAGCAAGTGCTCTGCCCCGCCACGACGCCATTGATGCTAACCTCTTACGTCCGGCCGCCTTGGCAGACTTGGCAGCAGCTGCAGCAGCAGCGCGTTTCATGGTCGCGGTACACAGCTCCGACTCGGCGCACGTCCTGCACGGCGGTGACAGGAAGATGAACAGCGACGGCAGCAGGGTCTCCACTCCGGACCACTGGTATCCCGACGATGTCACGCACGACAGAGACATGATGTGACGATGGACACTGAACGTCGTCTGTCTGTTCACAGATACACACAACAGCCTGCAAACGCGCCGGCGTTTCGCCACCTCTACCGATAATTATCCGTGTTATTTTACTTTGCAAACGATATTTTCACTTGGCGGAGATAAAAATTCAGGGAGACTGGAAGGGAGCTCAGGCCGTAGTCCAAGACTTCAAGTGCTTAATTTGTGGGCGCACCGACATGCATTTTGGAGGCGGTATGCTGCATTATTATGCCTAGTTTGCCATCAGTTCTTGTTGTCACAATGGCAGAACGATAGTGACATGATGACGATGACGGCATAGGACTGCTTACAGACACAGTATAGTGCTATACTGTTTAAAACACGGTATTTTACTTTAGGAGAATATATTGTTTGGGAGACAATGGAGAAGATCGGCTGGGTTGACAGGGTGGGTAACGAGTGATGAAGTGCTGCAGAAAGTCTAAGAAAACAGAACTAATCTCAGTCTCCATACAGCAATACAACCTCAGATACATCTAACAGTGGACAAACCTTAAAACATGACTCAAGGGACATGATGGAGGGTAGAATATTGGGTAAACAACCTAAGAACTAAAGCCCCTGCAAGTGCTCAGCGCAGGGGTGTCATGTAGGAGGGGTCTACGGCCCCAAAGGATTTATGATTTTAATTTTTTCCCTGTAAATCGTACGTTTGAAGCAGTGCTACTGCTGCAAGAACAATACGTTACGTAGACTGAGACCCCCAAAATTACTGAGACCCCCATGATTTACCAATATGACGCCACTGGTTCAGCGACATCACAAGCAGTGATTAGGGCCTACATGACACCGAAGAGAGATGCAGAAGACAGAAGCAACTGGTAGAAGAGTTTACCATAAACCTGCCATACGACAGAAAACAAAATAAACCAGAGATTTATACCGGAAACACTCCATGGAGACTGGAAAACCACCCCCTTCAGTGATTCAGTAAGTCACACGATAACGTGACTAACAGGTAAGGCGTATTGTACTTTCTGAATCGCAACAGGCAGGCCTACACTGATAATCAAGCTTTCTTTCTTTATCGTATGCAGTTGACTCGGCGCAGCCACTATTTGGCAGCATCAGAAGCGGTGTGAAGCATCATCACCATCAAGCAGTGAGTAATTGTACAAAGTCTAAACTACAACATTATTTTGAAAAATGTTCCACATGTAACCATTAGCTACAGTCAAAGCTAGAAAACTGTGCGAAATTATAACGGCGCTATCGATCATCAGTAACGACTGATCACTAACGACGTTAGAAAATACTTTGCGCACAATCTGCAGACACCAAATAGCGTGAGTCAATTAGCCACGACTCGCTGTACTAACCGGAGCAGTTGTGACAAAAAGCTGTTGAAAGATGTTGTCGCTGTCGATCTAAAATGCGCCAAACGATGGCAATAGAAGTTGTGCTGTTTCACTTGTTGTCAATCGTTGTCATGACGATTACATCAATATTACGTCACATGCAGCTGGCACTCGTGGCGCAATTCCCTGTTTTACTTACTATACTAGCCTACTTTAATCAACTTATTGAAGTTGATACAACTAGAATGATATTTCGAAAATTTATTAAGCCTATATTAGATCTTATAACCTGCATGCATGCATATAACTTGGTGTCATTAGGTCGAGTTTTTGGTAGGCATACGATGAACCTAGTATCTGTCGTCTGTCTGTCTGTAACGCATAGCCTATATTGCGGTTAAGCGGTAAAACTTACTACACGATTAATTAGCCCTGTGTCACAGCTCTTCGCACGCAAAACTTCAGCGATCCAGTACAAGAGAAACATTTTCAAATTTTGGTTGAACAAAGGTGGGATCACCAGTGCCGGCGTTAGAGAGTTGCAGCCCCCAAATACAAGTGAGAGGCCTCTATAATAGGGGGTCTGGGGGCCCCAGCGGGGTCTAGGGGCAGAGCCCACTGGTAGAGTTCCTTGTCAGTGGGTCAGGAGGCAAAGCCCCCCTGAAGCTGAAACACTACCGCGCCTAGTTTTGGGAGGAGTATTTAAAAGGGCAATTTGCGGACTGTTAGCTAGCAATTCACGTAAACAAGAACCAGGAAAGACAAGAACTGAAGAAATTTCGAGGAATAAATTTGGACAATAAACTAACCGGATAAAATGGAACAATTTGATAAAATCATGCATCAGTTAAGAAAAAAGATTTCAGCTTTTGGGAAACTTCTTCCATCAAACCCTTTGTGCCTTTCTTTAAATTCTAAATGCGCCACTCGCTTCCAGTTGCGAGCTTGCATCTCAAGATCTAATTAGACGTACATGTAAGAACCAGCATCAGTCGCCTATACGGTATCTTTTTTGTTTGCGACATCCGAAGAGCAAGCGAACGCTGGAAGTTATCAATCACTCCATGGACACAAGAGACGCGCAGCGCACAACGCACCGGTTGCATGACGTCACCATTCATCAACGGTTGCAATCCTAGTATAGCCGCGGTAGCTAACTTCCCGTGAGAATTTACGACGACGTGTGACTCAACACCCCGATCGGCGGAGACGCCATTCAATAGCGACCCAGTGTCCTTAACAGGTAGCATACTACATAATACCCCCTGTCAGTGGAACAGCCTCAAGAGATGGGCTACTATAAACAATTCAATATTCTGTTAACACGAAAGAAGGAAGAAAGCAGGGCATGACCAGCACGGTCATACGCACAACAGGTCAAATGACCAGAATGTCAGTACTACTCATTACTTTGATACGTGTCCACCCAATACCGCACCTGTTTCAAGTATCGATCGCGTAACTAAGTAAGTAAAGTGTAGATTAATACAGCACATTTCGTTAAATGAATCCTCTAACTTGCTAACCAGTTTTTGTTCGGTAACACGGCAATGCAAAGTTGAATTAAGTGAAACTACAAATCTCTCTGATGACAAATTTTAATGGCTACAATGACTGAGGTTGTAGCGTTGCTTATTTGCTCGAAACATAAAACAGACTAGACAGAATTCGCTAAAGCGCTTTTCTTTGTGCAAGATTTATTCCTGGTTGTCTACAGGCGCAGAAAATGAGCTAAATAAAAATATTTTAAAATTCGTGTGTTGGAATTTTGACACGGGGATTGCCGCCAAAATCTTGACAAATTTTTCAGTGCTTTGTGGCTCACTTTTTTCTGAAATTTATCTAGACACACTGTAAAAATGTCTGTTTGAGCCCTACCTGCCAACAGCATAATCAATTCTTGAAATGACCCACAATCCACGAATGTATCGAGATCGCCACAGCGTCAGATGTCACGTAAGCCATTGTATAGGAGGTGATCAAATAATGGAATTATGTTTAACAATAGGGCTGTGGTAAATCTCTGAAAAGCAGTCGTTAATAGGTTTATACCAGCCACTGATAACTGATTGCATCCGATTGTCGACTGACTTCGATCTATTACAGCCTGCAGCTGCCGCCGTCTTAAGCCCAAACTACACTATTTTGATTTGTTGTTCATCTTGTTTACAACATGCTGCATAGCAAATCAAATCGAACTAAGTGGAGTTTGGGCCCAACTGTAAGCCTTTCGATGTTAGTAGACTTGTTGTACGATTGTGTAGATTTGCTATAAACTTTTTGATTTGTTGCGGATCTGTTGTAAAGATTGTTCAGTAATTGAACTGGGACGATATGGGCTAGCATGACATACCAGCACCCTTACTTGGCCGTCTGAAAAGCATATCGCCAGTTACAAAGTGGCTTAGTGGCTCAGCAGTTAGAGCGCTGGATACGAGACCGAAAAGTCTACGGTTCAATTCTCAGCCAGTGCACTACCAAGTAACAACTCTGGGCAACTTGTTTACACCTACCTGCCTGTGTAAGTGCAAGTGGTCTAGTAGTTAGTGTCGACTCATAACTTTCAGGTTGAGGTTCAATTTTCACTGCCAGTCATTTGCAAGCAACCTTGAGCAAGTTGCTAACATACTGTTTTCAGGCCAACTCAGTCTCCTACCCTCCGTGGGACGCGAAATGAGTAGTAGCTTACGGGCTACGGAGTGAAGGTCTAATGTGGCTGATTGAGGCGGTGGTATGTCTGCTAGCTGCGAACAAGTCCAATTGTTCATTAACGCGGACAATAGATGGCCGCATAGTGCGCTGCGGTACCATTAGCTCATGCCAATCAGCTGCCACTTCCGAGATTCTCAAAGTGCTTCTGGCCACGCGTTTGTCTCATGTAAGAAGCGCTATAGCAACTGTACTGGACTTTACCTTTACCTTTACCTTTTTACCTTTAGAATATAAAATAACAAATACGTAATATTAGATATGCAACTGACACTCCGACATTTCGCATACGAGCACTTATTACTTTTCACTTCAATTAATCAGTCAGTCAGTCAATCAATCAATCAGCAAATTTCTAAAGTGGCCTAAGTAATGCAAACTACTGCTAGGTCCTCTAAAAAGAGACATTGTTAGTACAAAAAATAGTCATGTTTTGAAATGATTTTGTGAAGAGATTTAAGTTGAAATCGACGAATCGAACAACACAGTGGAGTTTGGTCATCGGCGAGCAATACCAGTAGTAGGCTACGCAATAGAGCGCCGATTGTCGTCGCCTTGGACGTCAGGGGTTTACGCTTGACCGCTTCGTGCGCGTCAAACACAGCATGCTCTGACTGCATGCCCTTCACGCTGACCGACGGACGACTCCACAGCAGCAACAACGCCTTGCCTCTATACTGCCCCCGGGGCACCGCACGACACTGTATTGCACATGCACAACTGCACAACAACCAACTGCCCATGCAGTTTTCCTCACCCTTCTTCCATCGCCAGTGTCTCGCAACGTGTGCTTCACATTTCCTCCCTTGGAGTGTTACGGTGGTTTGGTGGCGTAACGCTGAGGTGTCGGATTCGCGATCGAGAGGTCGTGGGTTTGACTCCCGGTCGGGTTGGGTCGCTATCTAGTGGTTACTACTTGGATGGGTAACTGTTTGCGAACAAGTAAACAAGTAAACCAATACTAAGGTCGACTCAGCCTTTCATCCTCCGGAGTAACTAAATCGAGTAGCGGCCTTTTGGCTAAGGTTAATGCGGGGCGCGTTTAGGTGATCCTGTGTGATCCCAAGCGCATTAAAGGTCAATTTAACAATATGCGCTATATAAATTTACATTTTACTTACTTACTTACTTACTTACCCATATGGCAGTTAACGCTCCGTTGCTTTGAGGCAGATTTTCTGACCATTAACACTTAATGCTTAATTGTTTCGTACTGCTCATGTCTGACGCTTTCTGCGTGCGGAACGACAGGGTTGAAAATAACGGACAAAAATGCAGAACAAAAAATTTACAGACCGAATAACAGAACATAAAATTAGAGAACATTAAATTGATGAACTAATTTGCACATAATTGCGAGACATAAAATTGCAAAACACAAAAAAAACTGTTTGATTTATTATGTCCTAGTTTGTGGCTTGCGTCTTGTAATTTAATCCGATCTAAAGTATGAAGTTACGATTGCCAGTCATGCATCTCCTGTTATTCTGTACAGACATACAACTTCATTTGCTGTTTTTGATCGTATTCTTACTTTTTTGAAAAGTACGCACTGCACTGTGATGTAATTATTTTCAATACAGGGTGGTCCAAAAACGGCACAAAGATTATGGTACCATAATTTTGCAATCGTACATCACAGGGTCATGCGGTTTTTAGCTGACGCATGCACTACCCAGTATGAATTCATTGTCGTCAATGGTCAAACTACGACTTCTGCATTTCACAAGGTAGTGTAGCGACAACATTAAGGCGAGGTGGCCAAAACTACAGACATTTGCGAAAAGTTTTTTCCTAATGTCGCGTGCCAAAAATTGTTGAAATTGGCCAATGTTTTGCACATCTACTAAAATAATAAAAGTGGCACATTTTTATGGACCGCGGTGTCGAGGGTATTACTGTCTTTGCACAGTTCAATTGCCAGCGGCAATAACAAAGAATATTTAACTGTTGTATTCAAACAGTGATTTTAGTCACGTAAAGAATTTTTTTGCAACATTTTGCTGAAAACCACATGACTATGACGTACGGTTACAAAATTATGGTGTCATAAACTTCGTGTTATTTTTTGACCACCCTGTATATTTTTGTCCTGTGATTTCATGTCTTGCGTTGTCATGTCATGCAATCCTGGCGGTCTGTTATTTTCACGTTTATTATTTTAGTCAATTCGGCAAGACTACCTCACTCAACGCCGATAACCGACATTGCGAGACAATCAATCCAATTCACGTAGTTCAGCTAAAAGCGATCTTCTTGCTCAGTGAACTGAACTGCCGCCAGCAACTGCTGAGTCGGCGCCGTGCCGGGCCGTGTGCTATATGTGGAAACAAGCGGTGCGGATAAATGAAGAGTGGTGGTTACGTAACGCGCACGTTACGTCACAGGTGTCGAGTTGCGGAGACTGACGGGTCACGGACAGGCGGCATCTCGACCACTGTGCAGTATGGATGCCGTAATGCTGCTCGGCTGCTGTTCTTCTATACATCTGTGACAGCATGGCGTTGGTGTCGTATTGTGCGTGTCAGCTGCCGCTAGCGCTAACTGACCGATTTAAACCTCGCCTCTAATAAACTTTTCTCTCTTATTTAACAACGTATAGGTTATCAAATCAGTCAGCTGATCGTGAACGTTTTAATTTGATAGTTTGTTAACTATACCCGTTTTTCCAACTATAGAAATCGTCTGTTCACTTGTTTTCGACATTTATTTAGTCACAACTCACAAGTTTCTAAGAAAAGACTACTGACTTACGGGTTAGATTTTGAGATTCCTAGCAAATAGTGAAAACATATATTTTGCTGTCTTACGCGGTAAACGAGATGCCCGAATTTACTAAGGCACAAGCACGTCTTTGCAATATATCAGTAGCCTATGAAAAACAATTATTTCTACGAAATCTGAAGTACGTTAACTTTTTTTGAAAAAAACCTTTAACTATTATTCTTACGGTTACGATCATTACAGACTGCAAAAATACACTGTAGCTCCAAACAAAAGTGGCTAACTGACTCGTAAAAAATTGAGGTTAGAATAAAATCGCCAAATAGTTTTGGCCAAAAAAAATTTGACGATTCGACAGCGTTTTAGTTGTTTTTGCATATTAATTATGTTGCATAACTTTTTCAGTTTAAATAAACATAGAGGTCTGTTTCAAATTTTAATTACATTTTGTGAATATTAGTTGGCATATTTCTTAAGTGGGAAATTAGGGATGTAGGCCTGAAAACCTTGGCTTGTTTACCCGGTTGGGGATAGAATAAATCGTCGCTGCAAAGCGAGCTGGTGATGGACAAAAATACATCACTTACTGCGGCATAGCGGCACGATGGACTGACCAATTGACCAATGGCAGTGCGGTCAGCTTCAAGCTGTGCCCCTCTAGGGCCTATACAGTTAGCGACATCCCGTAGCGCTTGCTCCTGCACAGCCATTCTGCACGCACGCGTATAAACGTGACAGTTCAGTGACGTTAATGCGTAATGCTCTACTGCTCGGTTAGCTTATATGAATGCGATTTATTTCTACAGAGGCGTGTTATAGGTACGTGTCGTGTTGACAGCGGAATCGTGGTAAGCTGCTTACACAGTTATTCGTAACCTGTAACCTGTGTAATTAATCTATCAAAGCATGCTTCATAATGACTGTCTAATTTAATTTCGTTAGCCAACCGATTGCATACCGGTAGAAATGTCTTGTTCATAACGGTTTCCAGTGACTGACGACCAAGATTGTGACAACAGTTTCCATGTGAAAAAACAATAGCCAGTGAGAACAGAGACATGACCAAACACACAAGTACGCTCGGTGTTGTTTTCCGTCCGCAGCGGACGGAAAAGTCAGCAAACGTGAGGCTATTTTCCGTCCGCCACGTGCGGATGGAAATCCATGTGCTCCAAGCGCTATTTTCCGTCCGTGGCGGAAAAAAAGACCACGCCGACACTATTTTCCGTGCGTGCGGACGGAAAAATGAGCAAGCTTGAGGCTATTTTCCGCCTCACTATCTATAAAGTAGACTACATGACGTTATTTTTCTTCCACCATGGACGTATAAAGATTGTGACTGATGGAAAATGACCGCTTAATTTTTTGGTATAATACAGAGCCTTACGCATGCATTTAAGTAATGTGACGTTATGTATGAGATTATACACTAAAAAGTCTGTACCGAATGGCATTTTGATATTATTAAACAGTTGTTGTTGTGCCATATTTTTTAGTGTACTGCATTGCATTGCTGGATGTAAATAAACCATGTCTGTGAAGTTAGCATTGCTGTAGCGTCCGTAAGACGTTTGACGCTGTCAGCGTTAATGGCATCAAAGGGGCGCATGAGTAAAGCAAGAAAATAACAGAAATCGCAAATAATAAACACGATTAAGCATCGACAGTCAATGATAAAAAATGAGACAAAAACATTAATACAGTTACAATAATACAATAAGGCTGTGTATTATAGGCCCTACCAAGAAATTATGTGTCATTTTCTATCAGTCAAAATTTTCAGACGTCCATGGTGGATGGAAAATAACGTCATGTAGTCTCGTTTTTAGTTAGTGTCAGATGGAAAATAGCGTCAGCACGGTCTTCTTTTCTGTCCGTGGCGGACGGAAAATAGCCTCACGTTTGCTTACTCTTCCGTCCACCGCGGACGGAAAATAACATCGATGCACAAGTGCGGTATGTACATTGCAAAGATTGTGCTATAATTCATTAAAGCGCGGTGCTATTGCGGCGACAAATGTCGCCACACAAGGCGAGCGTATTTACACTATTACGGCGGTAATCCTAGCGCACTGTTACGGTCAGTGACGGATCTAAGCTTCAGCAGGTGCTTTCTCTTCCTTCCCTCCCTCTCTGTCGATCCTGCAGTTCTCGAAGTGAACTTGTAAAGCCAATATACACGGCGCCGTCTGATGACGTTGACATCTTCAGCGTACGACAACTTTTCGTTCGCTCGCAGCCGATCTGCCATATCAGCGCACAGTAGTTATACAACATTCTTTTTTCCTTTATTCCCCGTTGCTGCTCCCATTGTCTGGAACAAACTCTCTGTGATCACTACAGAGCTAGCTGCTAGTACTTTAAGTAATTCTAATCCTAGGCTTAAAGCAACGGTTCATCGAAGTCTACGGCACCTAGGACAGGTCGGCGCCAACTTAGCGTTTCTAAAATTTGCATTTTACAAAGTTTAAGAATTTAATAAATTGCTCATGTTTACAAATTTTATAACGGTCCATATTCTCTTCAGATTCGAAATAACCAGATTAGGGGTGGACCGTGGAAGAACATAAGACAACTTATAGGCCGAGGTAAGTTGTTTGCCGCCTCATTAGTGTATTCTGCCGTATAGTGCAACGACATTTTGTTAAAATGCAGACAAGTACTAACACCAAATTAACGTCAACGACTATGTTATACGATATACATGTCAGCGGTTAAACTATTTGCACAAGTAAAATGACTGTCTTGTCATATGTTGTTGATGGAGATAAGTGAGAACTTTTTGGCCCTGAAATGCATTTCGTCAGCGTGCAACGGCGTTAATAGAAACAACGATCAATCGAGAGCTATCAAAGTGGTTATAAACACGACAGAAATTATTGTGTTATACTCGTAATTATAAGCGTAGATTATCTTCTGCAAACTTCGCGTAGCGTAAGTCTGTCAAGAATTAATATTATGAAACTTTGTTACGGCGTAGCAGGTGACGGAGGCTAACGAGCGAAGACTATGCGATCCCTTTTAGAAATATGTTTTCTTAGAATTAGAGTGATGCAACTTATCCGTGCACTGTATAATTACTGTTGTCAGTAGTTCATTACTGTCGAAAATTTATTGACGCGGCAGCAATTTCCATTTACATTTAAATGTGCGGCTGATGTGCGTCGCTTTGTGACGAATTTGCCTCTAGTCAAATGACAACGCTTTGAGCAAGTCGATTTTGAGTTGCGCTGCAACGACTTAACCACTGCTCATTAGAGATCTTTTTGAGTATGCGCTATATAAATTTACACTTTACTTTACTTTGCTTTACTTACTGCTAACAGTTAATTGTTCGACAGAAAAAGCAACAAAACGCGTACTGGTGGATCGAAGAAGCTAACACATAGACAGTGACACAAAAGGGTTACGATCCGTTGTCAATGTTTGAGGGGACGAAAGTCGAAGCGCCAAAAAGAGACACCACAGGCGTCGAGTAGGGTGAAAAATGGGTATTCCTCTTACCGGCCGGCTAGGGGGTTTTGGGAGCGTCATTAACAACAAAACGAAAAAGTAATTACTTTAGTTAACTAGAAAGCAACCATAGCTCACAGGTACCTCCGCCAAGGCAATGCTATTCGCCAGGTGGCGTTACCATCTTCGGTTTTGCAGCGGTTCCCGTATGCCCCCTTCAACGCAATGGTAACGAAAATTTCAAAGTAATCCAGAATCCCAGATTTTTGCCGGATCAGGCCCAAAATTTAATCACTTGTAGTTTATGTCACGCCCGACATACCCTCATAATTTCAGAA
>Ga0209367_1004016_pt1 | contig 20180 bp, 10 predicted proteins | sample WorMetLIZISLAND2_FD_187412 | JGI IMG/M metagenome (GOLD analysis project Ga0209367, IMG submission 187412) | Marine gutless worms symbiont microbial communities from Max Planck institute for Marine Microbiology, Germany - Olavius geniculatus... ...
CAGTCAGTGTGATGCGGGCAATATCACTTTTTGTAATTTTTGCTGTTTTCGATGTGCAAGTCCTTAAATGTTGCCGTTAACAAGTGTATAAACTAATGTTTTGTACATTTATCATGTTAAAGGTTAAAAGTGGTGTAATAGCTTTTTATAGGAATTAACCCATCACAGAGAGCTACGAGCGTCATCTGTCGTAGAGATCACACAGTGTTACCTGCCACCCGACACAGGTGAACGCGCCCGCCTTAACCCAAGCAAGATAGGCCGGTACTCGATTTACCTACCCCGGAGGTATGGAAGGCTGAGTTAACCTAGGCGGCTGGTTATATACCGAGATGGCTTACCTGCATGCTCGCAGGCAGTCACCCATCCAAGTACTAACCAGACCGGGCATAGAGTAACTTCGTTGATCGGATGAAACGCGCTACCGCTACGCCAAGCCAGCGGTATGCCATGTGTCATAACCGCGGAGATTCACCGCTATTCTCAGCTTGTACAGAATAAACGGGGAATGAAAGTAGAGAAAGTACAAAGACACTTCACTAAAAGACTGTTTTAAACATACTACTTCGGAAATCTATGCTCTATAGATCGTCTGGCCAAACTTGATCTACCAAGTTTTGAATAACGTCGTCCACACCGCGACGACCGTAAAACCAAACGTGAAATCGGTGCGGAGAAATATGACGTACTATTCGAAATTTCACCGCATGCGCACGAGGTCGGTCGATAGGTGTTTTTCGGTCCTGAATATAGGCCTATGCATTTGAAATGATTTAGGCCTAATATATTAACTCAGCCTAGTTTATGCGCTCGAGAAGTAAAAAAATAGCCTGATGTGACGTAAACGATGGACGACCTGACGCACACTACCGGGTACGTCACAACATGTCACACTGAGTCACACAGTCACGCTGCGTGCGTCCACCTCTCCGGCCTCTTTGCAGCCGAACATTCTTTTCAAAGAACTCACCACGTTATTCAATAAATCACAATCTCACAATCTAAATCACAATGCTCAGCCTTCCCTCGGCAAACGCTTCTTCATACGTGCAAGATTGTACATCGTGTCTCAAAACGTCCCACTTTTTATTATCCATATCTTCGCTGAATTTTAACTAATTTTGAAAAAATTTTTATTGTTGTATTTTGTAGACAATTAGCAATAAATTAATTATAAAATATACCACCACACGTGAACTGTGTCTATACACTATCTCCTGGAATATAAGTACAAAAAACTAACGATAATATACAGCAAGCGTGTTGGTGAACAAAATACACTTCCGACCAAAAATGCAGAGAATATTTTGTACGATGCTACACTTTGTTAGATTCGTTTCTTTGGATATCTGGCGTATTGAACGATGTGTTTGTTTCTGGCCTTTGTGGTTTAGTAAGCCACAGTGGTCACGTTCTTTTCAGTACGTGCACGTTTCAGTCTGTCGGTCGGTGTTGCATGTTTCCCAAATCTCTGTTAGTAACATTCACAGTTTTTCCCTGTTGCAGTTTATTTTTTTAAAAATTGTGCCGGTATTTTCCAAAAACGGTATTTTTTGAACCGGCACAAATTCGTAATCAGAGCCTTGTTTCTATTGCTAAATAACACATCACGTCACTGGTATATCGTAACTGAATTAAAAATTATTATTTTCGATAATATTGTCTGCCTTTGTTTACAACCATCAGGAATGTACGTAAAATTAAATATAAACATTTAATTTTTATATAAAAATTAATAAAAAAAATTGTTTGATATGATATTTTTTGCATTTGTATTATAGTAATTTCGGCGATTTTTGAAAATGTATGTTTCACATGGTAGTTACGTAGAGACACAGTTAAAGTGTAGCAGGATATGTAACATTACGTTATTGCTAATTGTTCACAGTATGTGCCAGTAAAAAATTAAAAATCGGTTAATACTTGGCGAAGATATGGAAAATGCCAAAGTGGGACGTTTTTTTGGCAGACAGTGTATTCGGCGTCATGCAGTCGTGCGCATTGCGCAGACCCTGCTTGAGAGCAGGGTCGGGTGTTGCAGGGCGCCCGCCCCCTGTAGCTAGAGTTTGCCGTCATTCACTTCGCAAAAGCCGTAGCCCAGGCTATAACAAGGAAGCAAAAGAATACTTTTAGTGGCCATACTACCGTTTCACAACACTTCAGCATCATGTCGAAAGCACTGTACCGTCCATCAATTCTGGTGATGATTTTGATCGGTCTGTTGATAATGATGTTGTCTTTAGACGCGAGTGCTCAGTCAACGGTGGATGAGAACGAGGCGTATTGCCAGGTTACTACGTGGGAAGAGGCTGCGAAGGATATAAAAGCAGATCTAAAGCGGACAATCAGAAATGAGCTGACAGAAGTGAAGAACCTGCTTGGGTCTCGTCAACAACCGTGCGAATGTAGCGCCTGTGCCCCCGACTCATCAAGTTTTTGTAGGTGTCATGCTTATCATAATATCGTAGCTATGAAATATGTCTAAATGGGACGAGAACGACAGAGACAGAAACAAAAATAAAGCTGTTTGCTACTTTCAGACGGCATAAGGTCTATGCTTCAGCTGTAAAGATTCCGAAAATATTAGTCGTATAATATTGCGCACGAAATGACTAAAATTGCATAATCGGTGACTTCCCTGTCGTTTGAGGCCCCTTGCTGCAGAACCCCTGAGAACATCCGCATGAGTTGTATACCGCCTGAAAGTAGAGTCAGTAGTCTAAATTTTTGCAGCTGATAGTAGGTATGCATCTGTATTTTCTTTCACATTTTCCTGGCGAGCTTCGAAAGACGCATTATTGGCTTGGCAAAGTGCGTAATGACCCTTTATTGATCAATAGCAACCTTGGTTCTGTCCCTAGCCGTTTCTAAGATGGGCCTACAGCGACTTATCGCCAATTTTCTCTACGCGCTTCTGTTCAATCCAATAATTAAGAATTATTTTTTTCGCTGAAATTTTGCGCGAGAAGAGCTGTAACATTGAGCTAATCAATTGTGTAATAATCCAGGTAGGCCTAGCTCAACGTAGGCCTATGTGATTATACAATAGCAATTTGTTTGACGCCCACAGTAATTCAATAGCAATTGCTGCATTTCTCTAACAGGTTATTATTTGTTTTATTTCTATATTTAGCCAACTGTTTTCCATTGCTTGTCCAACAAAACGTCGACGGACTGAACTTCTTCAACCGTTCGTGGGCGGAGTTTAAAGTCGGATTTAACGACACGAGAGGCAACTTGTGGCTCGGCAACGACCTGCTTCATCAGCTGACAACCAGAGGTGGTCGCTACAAGCTCAGGTTCGACCTACAGGCGAACAACGGCAGCTGGTACTACGCCGAGTACAGCAAGTTCCGTGTAAGCAGCGAAGCATCCAACTACGAGATACGGGTTTCTGGGTACTCAGGTAACGCAGGAGCAAATGGATTCTTTTGGCACGACGGAATGATGTTCACGACGTATGACCGTGACAACGACCCTGACCCAACCATTAACTGTGCAGTGCGCAACGGCGGTGGATTCTGGTACAATGCCCACGGCTGCGCAAGTGCAAGCGTGAACACTATCCGTGTCCATGGAGATTACTTCAAGTGGTACGACAGTGGTCAAACTATTTTTTTACAGACATCGCGCATGTGGCTGACCTGCTAGATCAGTCACTGCTCAATCTACGATAGTCGTTATTCTTGAACTAACCATCCGCAAATAAACTTACGCTGCATGGTTAACCACTAGCAACATCATTTATTGTAGGCTTCATTGTTGTCAGTGGCGCATGGGTAAGGGGGCAGGGATCCAGTTCCCCGATATTCGGGCACAGTTTTTGTTTAAAAATTGGGGACCCGGACAAAAAAATAAAAAGTATTGCTACGGGATCATAAAAAGCAGAACTCAATATAAGGATCTAGAAGAAAAGAACAATGCATCAAATTCAATTTCGGCTGGGGCTCCGCCTCAGACCCCGGTGGGTGAGCTTACAGAGCTCCCCACAACCCCCGTTCATAGACTTTGAAGGTTCTACGTCCAAGGGAAGGATGGGAAAAAAGGGTGGGGGCAGGAGGAGGGAAGGAAGAAGACGGGAGGGTTGTGTACGGAAGAGATAAAATGGGAGGAGAAGAAAAGGAAAAGAGGAAGTGAAGGAAGGGGATGCCCCAAGTTATATTTCTGGCTACGCCACTGAGTCGTTTTAAAGCTTGAGTCGCTTTACTTGACGTAAGACAGAACACGTGAAAAATGAAAACCAAAATGATCGACCTCGAACTGTGTCTGAGCGTGCTGTGCATTTGATGCATTGTATAGTTCTGTTGTAGACATATTTTGACGAAATACTTGTGCTTTTGTTTATTGCTGCCTGTGGAAGCGACGACGGTACCGTTTTCGGCAACATGATAAGTTTTTTCTGCGTCAACACGATAACTCATGAATCGGTCTAGTTAGCTTGCACAGGCCTACAAGTAGGCGTAACTGCCGAATTTTATACCTTTTTTACAAAGCTTTCTAAAAATTTGTAAAAAAAATCTTCTAAAGTTTTCCAAAGTACTGGCTTACTTTCTAGGTTTTTCCTAAGTCACCAACTTAATTACCTCTGCCAAGGAGGTTATGTTTTTGCCAGTTTTTGTTTGTTTGTCTGTTTGTCTGTGTGTGAGCAAGATAACTCAAAAAGTTATAGACGGATGTTTCTGAAATTTTGAGGGAATGTTGGGCATGGCATAAACTAGGCCTAGGCTACCAGTGATTAAATTTTAAGGGTGATCCGGCAGGAATCCTGGATTCTGGATCACTTTGAAATTTTCGTTACCATTGCGTTAAAGGAAGCATAAGGGAACCGCTGGCAAAGCGAAGATGGTGGCGCCACCTGGCGAATAGCTTTGCCTTGGCGGAGGTACCTGCGCTCTCCGAGTGCTTTCTCTAGTTATGCTTATGTTTTGGGCAACGTTTTCCTAATTGAGACCAGTTATTACGATTTTCTATTTAAGATTTTCGTTTTAGTATGATGTTTTCTAAGTTTGTTTTGTAAATTAAGCCCGACTTTGTAGTGATTTCTACTTTCTTACGCAGTAAAAGTAAATAAGTAAGTGAGTAAGTAAGTAAAACGTAGATGTGTATAACACACGCCGCATAAAAAACCTCTTATTAACTCAGTAGGCCTACTAAAATTATTATCAACACACAAAGCTTGTTCTTAGACTAAACATAATTCCAAGTCTGCAGCTGATAGCGTAGTTATGGCCAATTCACACCTACGACGCTGACGCGACTTAACTTAACTGTTCATCTGCGTCGCGTCGTAGGTGTGAATTGATCACTAGTCGTCGATGACGGTAGAATTGTGCAGAGGCGTGCCACAGGGCGTGCAGGTTGACGGTGTGTCCCCCTGGCGAGTCAGTTTACAATGTTGTCGTCTCCTGTCGTTCTGTACGTACTCGACAGATGGCGGCACGATGTCATCAGACAGCAGACGACAGACTGCGCACGGTGAAGCGCGACAGTCGCTACAGTTGCAGTACGTGGCCCCCTGCGACGATGACGTCACTAGCCCGGCAGCAGCACATCTAGTATCTTCCTCGCTGAAGTCGGCGCACGCATCATCAGGGTAGGTTGTTCCAGCCAGCACGGTCGTCGTCTGACAACAGGCGGGAGTCGGGTCCACAAAGTTATTAACGACTCCGGTGTTTAGTGCTGCCTGAAGCGTGCCGCTGTTGAACGAAGTCGTCTGTTCAGTAGTATCCACCCACAAACTCTGCTGTTGACACTGGCTGCGCGACATTGGGTGCAGTGGACTCGAGTAGCACGAGTGCAGATCTTCCAGTATCATTGGACTGCGGTAGGAACATAGCAGAGGCTCCTTGACCTTCATGTGACCTTGACACGCGCATGCGTCGTCGTCGTCATCTTTGCCAGCTAGTGACGACCTTCACACGCCGACATGTTGTGACATCATTGCACTTTGAATGATACATGATTTGCAGCAATACAAAATAGTTCGTAGACAGAAAGTGCCTTCTTCCAGAAGTTCCAGCTAGCAAGATATTTTTGTGTGGCCGTCTATGTCTAATAGGCCGCTATACCGGACTGACGGACTTACCTGTCTGTCTGTCCGTTTGTCTGTCTGTAGCCTACTCCACCTCCTGTTTCCTTGCACTTGTCTTCAAACGACTCTCAGGAAAATCAGTTAGGCCTAAAATTGGCGCCACAAGATGCCAGATTTTAAGACTGAGATCCACCAAATTTGATTTCCACTGGGGCTTTGCCCCTGACCATGCCGCGGAAGCTTACAGCGTCCCCCCAGATTTCCTAGCTGTAGGCTATTTAAGAGGCCTACTTTTAAAGACAGGGAGAGAAGGATAAGGGAACGGAAAAGACGGACACAAGTTGATTTCCGAGGATTAAAACAGGAAGGGAAATGAATAGGGAATAAAAAAAGAGAGAACAGAGTTGCATGCCCCACCTGTTCAATCCTATTTTTACCACTGCTTTTACAGCTGTACTGTGTACTGACCGTCTGACGGAGTGCAAACAGCGTAGAACAATGATGAGCGCAATGACACCAATACAGACTCCGATCAGCATACCGACGACGACGACACTCACGACACCTAGCGAATACAACCGACACTACGCGCACCTGACGTCATGCACCTGACTACACAATGTCTCAAAAAAGCGTGCCACTTTTTAAAAAATAACTGCGTGAAACATTGGCCGATTTCTATAATTTTTTGACCCCCAACATCGCGAAGAAACCAGAAGTAAGCCTAAACGACTACAGTTTTGCCCACCTCACCTTAATATTGTTGCTACACTACCTTGTGAAATAGAGAAATCATAGTTTGGCTATTTAAAACAATGAATTCATACTGTGAAGCGCATGCTTTCTATAAAGGCTACACTAAATTAGTACACGTCTATCATTTATTCATCAATGGTAATATAAACACCTTGGAGTAAAAACACTGTTACGTATACAGTACACAAGTAAGAATATTTGTGTCGCAAAAGTGCGTGCAACTGTAAGGGCCTAACCGTAATAAAATTCTTAAAGATTTACAGATTGTAGATAACAGGTTTATGCTCACTTTGAGGCAGGATGATCTCACTTTTGATACGAGGACTTGACCGAATATTTTCACCTACACCAAACAGCACGCAAGTATCGCAATTCTGTCGAAGTAGGCCTACACCGTGTTTTGAGATAAAAGTCTACAGTTTTTGAGCTGTCGTTGATACAGCTCTTTAAACTCGCACAAATCTTAGCAGAAAGCGTATGTTTGTGTGTCTGTGTGTGTGTATCTGTCCTCTGTCCGGCTGAGCAGCAATATTAGCATGCGACGTCAATGGACAGATACTGCGGTCGTGCTGCTGCTGCTGCTGCGTTTTGTAGGCCTATTGGTTAGCTCACCCTGAGTTTGTTCAGTTCAGTAATATTTATTTTTATTCTGCCCGTAAACGTTAGTTCTCGGAGCGAAGTGACCGACCGACGCAGCGGTGTGGCTAATGTGGCTAACTGTCGCTTTTTACTGGCAATCGCACTGGTGCTGCAGCTATCATGACATTGTTAACCGACATCTATCATCTCTGTTATTATATCCAGTCTGACATCAGCAGCTAAAGTGCTAACTGTGAAATGCGAAAGCGCGAAATCTGTTTAAGTGTAAAGTGCGAAACAAAATGCGAATTTTGCGTCGCATTTTTTAATTCTCTTTTTGCCCTGTCTCGCTGCAACGACTGATCAGCCCTCTGACGGGTCTGATTAATTGTCGTTGGCAAACATCGGAGTTCGTTTAACGCTCTCGTTGTCGACCGTCGTATGTGTTTTATAGGCCTAGTCTATCTATAACCTGCAATCTTGTTTATTTATTTATTTATTTATTCATTCATTCATTCATTTCTATTGTTGTCAGCGACAGCTCATTCTAAGCTATTAGCTTGTTCCTGAATAAATTTTACAAATGTAGCCGTATTTTTATAATTTTGGCACATATTATCCCAATGACACGTTTTATAGTAAAACATGTAAAATTTGCTTTCTAAATTTACTTAGGCCATATAAGCCTACAAAAATTGCGTAAGCGCGTCTTCAGTTCCGTACTTATTTTAGTACTAACAAGATACCGATAGGCTCAACTTTTTCTGTAGCACAGATACAACAAGTATTTGAAACACCTATTTTGAAAGTGAGTAGTTGGTATTGGGAATTTGGGAATCGTCAACTTCCAAAAAACGAAGATGATGATTATGGTGATGATGCTAATCTGGTAAACTGTGAAATGTATGGCATTACAATATTTTAATATACTAAAATGTTTATGTCACCTCTGCCACTGCAGTTGATGAGTTCCAGCGGCCAATGGTTGTCGTCACACGTGATGTAATAGACCTCGCCGCTGTGATTGCAAGTGACCACGATCTGGTCTGCATGGCGACGAACCCACGCGTTGTTTAGCCACGTGACGTCAGCACAGCCATACACTAAAACAGCAACCATGCAACCAATTACAATTATTGTTTCAGTACCAGCGCAAAAACAGTGCAGCAAGCAGGTTTAGATAATGTCCAGGCATGATTTTTACGCGCGAAAGCAGCTACTGCTTTCAGCGCGTCTTAGACATCGCAATTCTGTCTGTTTGTCCGTCCGTCCGTCCGTCTGTCACGCGGGTGGATCAGTCAGAAACGGTGCAAGCTAGAATTACCAAATTTTTCCCTTCGGCTGCCCGGAAGACTCTAGTTTCAGGAACCGTAAAGCTTTTTCATAAATTCGAAGAAGGTCACCCCGAACGAGGGTGCTAAATAAGAGGGGGTGGGCAGAATTTGTGATTTTGGGCCAATAAGTCGCTGTATCTCAGTAACGGTGCGAGATAGGGCCTAGATTACTATTAATCACTAATAAGAAGTCGTACGCTGGCTCTCGATTGGCGCCGAATTCAATGACCTTGAATGACCTTGAACGTCAAAATAAGAGGTTTTATAGATTTTTTGGCGATTTCGGGCTGTGACACAGGTCTATATCATTCATAAGATGGCGCCACAGAACTGTCGTTCGATCCAGATAGAAAATTTGGTATTTGTATATTAACTTAGCGTGAACACCTCAATTTTCAGCTAAACTATTAAACCGGAACTGCTATAGGCTTTCGCGCGTCTCGTGAGCATTAGCTCAAGTTTCTTGTCTAAAAAGGCAGGTTTGGAGACGCTGGCAGAAGATCGTAAGGGGCATGGATGCCGTTAGCCTATCGTATATCCTCCGGCAGAGTGTTCCAGACACGGAGTAGACAGCAGCTCCTATCTACTGTACAATATCGTCTTTTATCTTTAAATATGATTAGTTAAAAAATGTACAAAACATTAGTTTATACACTTGTTAACGGCAACATTTAAGGACTTGCACATCGCAAACAGCAAAAATTACAAAAGGTGATATTATTCAGCACAGTGGCGTAACTATAATTTCTGGGCCCCCCGGCAAATATTCGCTACGGGCCCGTCCAAATTTGATTCTCAGATAATTTTTTCAATAATTCGGGTCACTTTGGGCCCCCTTTACCGTGATGAGCCCCTGGGCCCCCCGGCATTGCCGGGGCTGCCGATGGCTAGTTACGTCACTGATTCAGCAGCACATTGACACGCAGTCAGTGTGATGCGGGCAATATCATCTTTTGTAATTTTTGCTGTTTTCGATGTGCAAGTCCTTAAATGTTGCCGTTAACAAGTGTATAAACTAATGTTTTGTACATTTTTAACTAATCGTAGGTCTATTATTGCAGTTAGCCTATTATAGCCCATTTTGTCCCAAATTTCGTTCCCATTGCAACGAGGGTCAGTCGGGAAAAAATTCAATTGGCAGCATTCAGTGGCCCATCCACAAAACCCCCTTTAGACGCAAAAAATCTCGCAGATATCTCTTACACAAAGCGAGTTATAGCCAATTTTGTCCCATATTTCGTTGCCATGGCAACGGGGTCGGTCGGGGAAAAATGCAATTGGCAGCATTCGATGGCGCATCCCCGAAAACCCCCTATAGGCGCAAAAATCTCTTACGCAAGGCGAGTTATAGCCCATTTTGTCCCAAATGTCGTTGCTATGGCAACCAGGGAGGGTCCGGGGTAAAATTAAATGACACCATTAGATTCGCCATCCCCGATAACCATACCGTGGAACCAAAAATTACGACTCTATCTTATACACAGCCAAAGTTATGACCATTTAAAGAATTGTTTAATTTTCCCCATAGGCGCCATTGTATTTTTTTGATTTTTGCGAATAAATACGTTAAATATTAAATTCTAATTTTCTAACCCCAAAATGGCACTTCCTTATGCAGAACCGCGTCGTTTGACGTATTAAGCGTAAAAATCCCTTAAGGGGTCTGACCGGTGGGTGCGCGGAAGAAAAAAAAACGTATATATAAATAAAAATTTTTGCGTATATTTCACCCATTTGCCGAGAAGCCCCCCTAGGAGGAATTTGCATAAAATTTTGCATGACGGGTCCCCTCCCCGACATAATCAACCGTGCTAAATTTTTGTCTCAATCGGGTCAGGGGTTTTGATTCTGTAGGGGGTTGAATTTTTGGATTTCCCATAAGAAAGAGAAGTCGCCGTTAACACAGGGCTTGAACTACCGTTCAGCCTGTGATATACTCATAGACTAAAACGGTAGCTGATTAACCAAATTAACTAAATTAATTAAAAATCAACCGAATGATTTTTTAAAAATTTTTTTATTAAGAAGCCATTGTATAAACCACCTTGTGCGTCACCCGTTTTGTGCGGGCTTTCGAGTCGAATATGAAAAAAAGCGTGAGAAAAAGAACAAACTTCGTGTAAAAATTTCCTCACAGACCTCATGTTAAGTAACCAGTGTTCAAAACGTTAAACGTCAAGGTCATTGAATTTTAAAAACCAGGAAGATGATGCATGCATAACGTGCATGACATTCTTTCCTCAAGGACGACCGACTGCACTTTAGCTTGCTCATGCGCATCTTGCGACTCCAGCGCCCACTGACAATTTTTAATAGGCTTATATACAATGTGTAAAAAAACTTAGAACTGAATTATCATACAGCCTCGACATTATAACAAAATATACTCATCACTACATAAAATACAAAACAGCGTATACCCTCGTATTTGACGATAAATGCGCCATTCATGGAAAAATAACTGGACAGGTCGAGATCAGATTCCTCAACAGACGACAGAAGTTGTACAAAAATGCGAATATGACGCCCCTCCGATGTGTAATGGTATCGTCCACGCTCCTCTCCACCAAAAATGCTGCACACAACAGCAAATAGATAAACTAGAAAGCAGTCAGAGCCCGCACACCTCCGCCAAGGCAATGTTGTTTGCTAGGTGGCAGCACCATCTTCGGTTTTGCAGCGGTTTCCCTTATGCCCCATTGAAAGCAATGGTAACGAAAATTTCAAAGTGATCCAGAATCCAGGATTCCTTCCGGATCACTCCCAAAATTGAATCACTGGTAGTTTGTGCCATTCCCGACATACCCTCAAAATTTCAGAAAGATCCGTCCATAACTTTTTGAGTTATCTTGCTAACAGAAAGACAGACAGACAAACAAACAAACAAAGTCTGGCAAAAACATTATCTCCTTGGCTTAGGTAATAAGTAACTAAAAAGCACCCGGAAACAGAGAAAACCTCCACCGAGACTTCATATACACGGTGTTTCATAAAAAGAACCCCATTTTGTTTTTTTTATAATTTATTCAAATTATGAGCAATTTACATAAAATTTTTAACAGTTGTAGCACAAAAAATACTAATTCGAAATATTTGAGCAAAATATGGCAGTTGATTAAATATTCTTTGCTAGTCGTGATGTAACGCTGACGTCATAATATGTCACAAGTACAAACTTGATAGTCTCAAATGGTGCTGTCAGTTGCTACCTTGCTTCGATGGTGAACTTAATCTGGTTCGCTAATGAAAAATGCTTATTGTGTCAGCACTGAGCAACATGGAAACATGAAATCGGGCGTCTTGTGATTCAAGAACTCAACATTTTGCAAGCTCGGTGTGATAGTGCACTGTCTTGCTCGAACATGTGAAAGACCAACTATCCCCACAGACACGTAAATTCGATCGCTTTGCACGTTTTTGTGGTTGCAAGTGTAAAACTTCAAATATTTGACACCAACGAACCAGATTTTTCACCATTGAAGCAGGGTAGCAACTGGCAGCACCAATTGGGATTAGCCTGTTTGTACCCGTGACACATTATAATGTTAGCGTTACATCACGACTAGCAAAGAATATTTAATCAACTGCCATATTTTGTTAAAACATTTGGAATTTGTATTTATTCAGCAACTGGTAAAAATTTCATGCAAATTGCTCATCATTTAAGTAAATTATGAAAAAAACAAAAAGGGGTCCTTTCGATGAAACACCATGTACATGTACATTTGTGCATCGGTGCGGTGGGTGGAAGAACTTCACGTTTACGCGCCATAAATTTCTACTTGTAACAGTGAAAGAATGGTTAAAATCGGTGCTGAATTACCGAAGTTATCCCAGAAATAAAATTGGGTATCCGTTTTTTTTGGACCATTCTGTAGTAAGGCACTCCTGTTACTTACTGGCACACAAGACGACAATCGGGGCAAAATAACGCACTACGGGTCCACAGCATGAACTGCTATAATGATTATGGTGATGATGATGACATTACATTTTTACCGTCACTATCACTCTTTATGCAGGCATCGTCTCAAGACTTCTCTGTTCCGCCGTTCAACTCCACAGGCCTTATGACACTTTAATGACGTGGTCCTAAAATTATGTGCTTGTTACTTAGGCCACGCTGAACCCGTCTGTGATATGATAGGCATACAGATGTTGCTTCGTCCCATTCCAGATGCGTCTCAAAGCTACGTGTTACGCAACGGTCCGGTGCACATAACAATTACTCCTCACCTCCCCCAGTCTAATATAATAAACAGATATCATTGTACGAAAAAAGTTTTACTGAAATTGTTTTATAGTTATGTATTTTGTATAAACATTTGAACATTTCAACATGTGTGTCTGCATTCTGACAGTGGTTTTTAATAGAAGAAAACTTTAAGTTTACTGAACCTGACGGGTGTGCATCCGGGTAGCAGAGTGGTCTTGTTGTCATCGCGTATGACAAGTGCGATGAGACACAGCGAGCCGATCTGACTGAGAGACGGACTGAGACCGCCGTAGACGCTGATGTTCACGTGTTGACCAGGGTGAATGTCCAGTATCCATGGACACTCGACAGTACCGACTGTAGACTGTGAAGCGCTGAATGCTGCGAGGTAGCCAGTCATCGAACGCAAAGGAACTCCACCGAACATCGTACACGTGTGCTTGTTGGCGACTTTCACTGTCAGTATACGATCGATCGCACATCGGAGTTAAACAGCCGAATCGATATGACACGACGATATAGAACATAGTTTCAAGTTCGCACTGCAGATAAACTAAAAAAACGTTTGCAAAAAAAATTCTGTACATGTGCGCTATATCATAACATATTCAGAAACGGTTATATTACATAACTTTACTTGTACCGTTTTCGCGTTTTAGCCAACAAAATTGCTTTAAAATGCTACAATATGTGTACTATTTTGCTTACACTTTACACTTTTGAGCCAAATTCCTCAATGTACTGGCTATCTCACCGGGCAGACATTCGTAGCTTGCTTCCAGGTACGGAATGAGTTCACGTGGACATGTCTGCATTGAGTGCAGAGTCGGATCAGGTATGGGCACGTAGCACGTGTGACGACCGGTACACCTGTGGTCTAAGTGGCTTAAGACGTCTGTTGAACATCCCACACTACCGTGATCCTCTTGCATGCATCTTGACAACACACACAGACAGATAGACAGACAGACACGCATACAGAAAGAGACAGGTATAGCATAGGCCTATGAATCAGAAAGGCAGAGCTCGATCATCTAGGCGTTGATCGTGACTATGAATGACATAACATAACGCGAGTTTTCGACAGTAGTGTGAACAAGACTAAAATATGATCTTGAGACAAAGACCGGGAACTAAAGACTGGATTGCGACTGCAAGACGGACGACTTCAGATCATCACGAAGGTGTAGTGTGTCGTGTGGTAAATCGACGCACGACGTTCACAACTTAAACCTTGTACTTTTGCAATAGACAAAAATTATGGTGTCTGCCGCTGGTTTGCTAGATCTTAGCTAGAGCTTAGGGCAGATGATGTCAGCAATCAGATTATCTCAAATCATAATGCAGTGCAACCTTGAGCTGAGAAAAAGGCATCATAACATCATCCATCATTAGTGAGTGAGTTAGTATAGTTTCTTAACGGGACATCAGCATGCAATAGACCATTTCGTGCCGTAACAATGCGGGCGTGTTCATTTGTGTCGGGCGTGATCCCCCATGGCAGGTGACGCTCAATAGTTCTGCGATGGATTTTCTACAACTAGCTAAACGCATCCCTTTGTCAGCAACCGATTTCAGCAATAAAAGTACAATGTGTAAAAAAAACTATTTAGCTATAAATAAACCAGGCAGCAAAAAAGTATGAATCCAAGAAAGATTAAGTTAATAAAATCAACCTTGGGACGTGTGATTTGCTACTGCAGGCCTACAGTTGTATACACTGTGACTTACCTGCCGAAGCGCATGCGGCCGTAGCGCGCAGTCCTCATGACAATTATGTGGTCAGGACTACGACAACTGGCGTTGAACGTCTCCCACTTGCAGTATTCCGTCAGCTTACCGGCTGCCGTGCCACTATTCACTCCTGCACAACATCATTACCTCCTCCTCATCATCATCATCATCGTCACCGAGCAACCTGATTACCTGGCAACCAGAACACTCGCTACATAGCAACGGTATCAGCGTCGTTGTCTCTGCATAAGTGAATAAGTAATTAAATCGTTTAATGCGCATAAGCGAGAATGCAAAAACACGAAAGACAAACACACATCAGCTACACGAATTACAAAAAGCAGTGTTTAGCAAAAGAACACTTGTAAAACCTAGAGACCTAAACACAATGTAGAGCTAGAAAATGACCAGTGCGATGTCTGTTATACTAGCGTTCATTGTAGATTTCGAGACAACGTTTCGTTAACATAGCGTGCATGCAACTGTGTCACCTCTGACAAATCGCTTTATCTTCGTGACTGGAAGTCAGACGCTGGGTTTCTGACGTATAGCGGTATGGTCGGCTTTCCTAGTAATAGCTGGGCTTCTTGTCTATAGGACTAGGCTTATAGCGTGTTTTGGACATTTTAGAAAAGCTGTAGGTTTACAGTAAAAGGTGCAATTTGTCTGAGTTTTGATTACCCAAATAATCTCTGTAGTCCGTACACAGTGTGTTGAAACATGTTTTTGATAGACTAATGTCGTGTGTTGCAATTCATCTTTAGTAGCCTTGATACAGATCACGTAAAACTTTTTAAACGTTTTTTTTCAACGTTTTAATCATGGGCGTTGGAAGTATTTGAAAGTTGGGGGAGCAAGCAGTGGCCGGGGCCATGGCGAGCGCGTGAAGCGCGAGCCTGTAACGAGGGTCTGGGGGCGGAGCCCCCAGCGGGATCCAGGGGCGGAGCCCCTGGTGGAGGGTCAGGGGGGCTTCGCCCCCCTGAAGCTGAAAGCTTTTTGGTTCTTGAACGTCCCACGGAGCGGCAAAACTCTAAGATGTCTAAGTCGACTCGACTCAGTCTAACATCGCAGTGCAAAAGGCTCAAACTTTTGGGGGAGCAAGAGCTATGGCCTGCTCTCCCGTGCCAAAAGTTGGGAGAGCAGCTGCTCCCTCTGCTCCCCCTGTTCCAACGCCCATGGTTTTAATTGTTTTTTTTATTGTTCCACGTATTTAAACGTCTTTAGCGTATTTTTGGTTTTTTTCTCAAACGCTTTTTTTACATTTAGGCTTATGCTTTTGATAGCATCTTATTTAATCACTGGCGTGGTAGGCACTATACTTTTACCGCCAAAATACAAATAAAATGTTCAAACTTTTGCTACGCATGTACTAAAGCCTGGATTTTAAAACTTACACTGCACAAAGTCAAATACTGCGGCCATTCACAAAAATAAACGTCTAAAACTGTTGCAGTGTGAGCACTTCTCATTTGTAGTCCTGCTATCAAGCGTCAATGTTAAAAAGTAGGCCTGTAGCGTTTATTTAAATGATGACTATTAATAAAGTGTTAAATGAACATTCACTGCAGATACGCCGCTAAAAGAATTTTGACAATGGCAGTGTAACATTTTATGCAGTTATGACAAAAACATAGCCGGCTTAAGCTACATTTTATTACTTGGCCCCTCTGTGTTGATGCCGGCGCAGCACAAAGTAATGTCTCGCAGACTGTGTACAACAGATTAACTGCTTACACAACCACGCATCGCTGGCGTCCGTCCGTCCACCATCTTGTTGCGTCAGTCAGCTAATTACTGCCAAGCGTCACGTGCCATTAGCTTCAGCGCTAAGACGCATGACGTCGTTGTGACGTCACGCGGCTTCAGCGTTTGCCGCGCATGCGCCTGCAGTGATAACCACGTGTCTCTGTGCGAGTGCGTTTGAGTCTAGCCTATATGCCTCGCACGGGCTCCTAGCTCGAAGCAGGAAAGTGCAGAAAGGTAAAATTAACGAAAAAGTTTTCCAGGGCAGGAGTAACCTGTGTGCTAGTTTTCGGATCAAAAGGTTTTGTGCCTTGGTCTAATTTACTGTCGACGCCTGAGACGCTCGACTACTCGACGGATTGACGCATATCATGACGCCACACGCCGACGTCGTGTCTGGTTTTGTCGGTTTCTAGGAAATTGAACTTTTCAGCTTCTCATCCTGCTGCTGCTGCTAATGATGATGATGATGATGATAACGGTTCCTTCGACTGTTTTTAAGTCTTTTTCAGTATTTAAATCTTCAACAGTATCGCGTTTTACTGTTAGTCCGTTTCATGATGCAGACAGATACACAAGTACCGTTCGATAAGTTGACCAAATGCAACTGCCAAACCATTTTTACGCGGCCGTCATAACGAGTTGCATTACAGGCAGTGCCCGTCCGTCCGTCTGTCTGTGTCGCACGGGCTCCTAGCTCGAAAACAACAAAAGCGTAGAAGGAAAATGGAAATTGACGTAAACGGTCGCATGAGAGTAGTAGTAGATGTGCAATCTTCAGTTTAAAAAGGAATAAGAATCCTAGCTGTCGTTAAGACATGCAAGATCGATGATTTTCATTTCATTTAAATGGCCGTATGGCATTTCCTATTAGTGATTAATAGTAACCTTGGCCGTATCTCTCACCGTTTCCGAGATATGGCCAGTTTTCCGTTAAGAACGCACATTTTTCCTACCCCTTACGTTCAATCACAGATTTGAAAATGTTTGCCTTGAACGAGATCACTGAAATTGTGTATTCTTAAGTTTATGACACATGGCTAATTATTCGTGTAAAAATGTCCTTTACCACCTACCATTTAGCCACAATACATTCGTGACAGACGACGGACAGACAGACAGACCGAAGACAACTCGTACCATAAGCTCGACCGTTAGGCCTAAACGGTCGGCCAAAAAGTCGGGGTCAGCACTGCTCAGTGGAGTGTGATAGCATACGTGGACAGCTATAGGCGGACGACCGTATATTATGTCAGCAACGAATCAACATCTTCGCTTGTTGTACTAGGAAAAATAATAATAACTATAAATTTGGGGCAAAGCCCAACGTGAGTCCGCCCGGCGCCCTAAGTCCGATTGGGGTTTTAACTCAGAGGGTTAAAATTTTCCCGGTAGCAAAGTAAAAGTCACGCGGATTGTCGACTTAAGGTGGGTCAACATCCGCGCCTGCAACTTTTTTGTTAGTGGACCGCAGTTCACTATTTTTTTTGTTTCAACGCGGGAGGGATGGCAGTCGATCAATTTTGTTATCGATTTCTGGTACGTTGATCCGCTCCAGAGATATTCAAAGTTTGAAGTTGCCCAAAATCGCGCCGAATTTTAAATTTTGGCGGGTCAACATTCACACTTTTAACTATTTTGTTTGCAGACTAAAGTTCACTTAAACATTTTTGCTGAAGCCAACGGAGATCGTTGTCGATAAAGTTTGTTTCCGATTTCTGATAACTCGATTGGTTCCTGAGATATATGCGGTCAAAGTCAAAAGTTGTCCGATATCACGCCGAATTTTCGACTTTTTGGCCCTCCCAAATTTATGGGGTGCAGGCCCCCCCAAAAAATTGTACCTAAGTGATCATGCCCACCTTATGACCCGTCATGTGGCAAAGTTTCATGGGAGTACTTTATTTACCTCCAAAGTTACAGGCACGAATATGTCAAATTTTATGCCAATTTTTGACCACCTTTAAAAAATTGTAAGGGGACCGCCGTCCTCGGTGGGAGTGCTCTAACAAGACTTGGCCATTCTCTAGCGCGTGTAAAAATGTGGGGCCGAAATATTGTTTTCCAAAAATGTCGATTTGGGTGGGTATGATTCCACCTCTACACTGCCGTAGTTAGTGGACCAAAGTTCACCGGACTTTTTTGCCGAATGCGGGAGAATTTGCGGTAGATAAAAATACTTGTCCGATTTTGAATATCTTCATCTGTTCCGCCGAAGTTTGAAGTCGTTCGAAATCGCGCCAAATTTTGCGCGTTTCTCGCCTCTAATTTTTTTTGGTGGAAAGCCCCCTAAAATTTTGAACAAAGCTTATAAAATCGAACACACTTCCGATCACGGTGCAAAATTTCGCGGCGATCCGCCGACGGAGCTCGGAGATCTCGCGAGCGGAAAATAAAATAAACGCCAGCAAAACGTAAGACCGCTCCGAAAGCTATGGCTTCCGGGCGGACTAATAATCGTCATCATTCTCACGTAGCCAGCCTGGGCCGTAGCGTCGCTCCATGTGCACGCTTGATGGCCCTGCGCCACAGATCAGCTGGAGAAGCGCTGGAGTTCCGAAATATCCGAAATAAAGGAATATTCGTTGCCTTTAACGCACTAAAGTCAGACGATTAGGCCTAATACTATCCGGCAGATGTCGTCCTTATCGTCGTCGTTTAGCGCTGTAATCCGTTCTGAGACGGTAAGTATAAAGTCGGATTCAGTTCCACGGATAAGATTACACGCAACTCTCCACGCCCGACTTGTTTCTTATTCAATCCCTGATATCTGCATCCGGTCTGTGGATACCGAGCATCTTACAGGCTGTTGATAAGCAAAGTCTGCGGATTTGAACTAAAGACTGCAGATAGAGTTAAGTCTCTGCGCGTTGGAGGAAATCATTCTTCTATTGCCTAAATATGTCTCAAACGTTGGATTATGCATCGCAGCGAATTAGCTGTGTCAATTGATTGTCCGCTAAACAAAACGCCCAGTTTGCTGCTGCTTTCCCTAAAAACTTGCAGCACAGAAGTCGCTCAATTGTTTTATAAATTATTACGAGCTAAATGATTCGAGCAGTAATAAGTTTTTAACAAGAAATCTGAGTTAATGCTTATGAGACATGCGACGCATGTTGGCTTGGTCTATGTAGAGTAATTTGGACCAAAATTCATTTTTTATATGTACGTGGCAGCATAAAGTCGCAAAAAATTCACAAAACCCCTATTTTTAGATGTCAAGGTCGTTCAAGGTCATCGATGTTAGTACTTTCGAAAAAATTGTTAACAGCGATTGTTATGGTGGACGGTAAATCTGTGTTTATCTGCAACGGTTTTCACGCTAAATTAGTGGATAGTATCAAAAATCGTGCACTTTGGATGAGTACCCGAATTTAAAGCCTACACCGTACGGACCAAAATTTAAACTACTAAAATTTATGTTGAATGCTGGAAATTTTATATGCAAATTGTCTTGGTTTATTTCTGGTATTTCAACTCCACTATTAGAATCTATGGAACTGTCAAGTATTAATAACCTTCGAGGACATAACATGAAATTAAAGAAGAACAGATCTCATCTGGATGTCAGAAAATTCTTCTTCAGTGAGCGACTGGTAAACAGGTGGAACAGTTTGGATCCGGATATCGTCTGTGCAAAGTCAGTGAATGTTTTTTAAGAAAGGACTTGATCGAATGAGGCGACAAAGGATGGGTTTCTTCGAGGACTAAGTCCGACAAACCCTATGGCTACACAAGTTCTCTCAAACTGGTGTGGCCACACCAGGTGAGCTACCAGGTGAGCTAA